>Ga0131853_10002103_pt1 | contig 35777 bp, 31 predicted proteins | sample TergutLab28metaG_FD_92764 | JGI IMG/M metagenome (GOLD analysis project Ga0131853, IMG submission 92764) | Labiotermes labralis P1 segment gut microbial communities from Petit-Saut dam, French Guiana - Lab288 P1 (version 2) (version 2) | ecosystem: Host-associated > Arthropoda: Insects >... | reverse complement strand
GACAGCATAATCCGAGGGCTTTATGAAGATAAACACAAAGGCGTGTTGACTGAAAAGCGTTTTGAAATGCTTGCCACAGGATATGAGGACGAGCAAGAAAAATTGGAACAACAAATCCAAACCCTACAGGCTGAGATGGAAGTATTCAATGCAGACAGCGACAAAGCCGACAAATTTATTGGCATTGTAAAAAAGTATACGGACTTTACCGAACTAACCGCCCCAATGCTCCATGAGTTTGTAGAAAAAATCTTGGTGCATGAAATGGACAAATCAAGCGGAGTGCGTATACAAAAAATCGAAGTCTGCCTAAACTTTATCGGCAACTTTGATGTACCGCCACCCGACCCAACACCGTAGCACCTATTTTTGAGCGGTGGCTTTCTATTGCGAAAACCACTGCTTATTGTTCTATTCATTTTATTCCCTCTGGGTGAATACCCCGCCCATCGGGGCGTTCCTTGCCCTGTTCTTAATATTCCACTGCAAACAGCGGGGGGAATTTATTTAACTTATTGCTCCGATAAACCGATAATAAATTGTAATGTCTATAGCTTTTTGACCGTATATCTCTTTCGATTGACCTATTACAATTTTATCAATCAGCTCCATTAGTACAGTTCTGTCTAATTCCATAATCTTTGTATAGTTTCTAATCAGTTCAATAAAGGAATCAGTATCTTTTTTGTTAGCCTTGATTTGTTCAATTTCTTGTTGTGTATTCTCAACCTTCATAGAAACTTCAGATTGTTCCGTTTCGTAACCCGTCAAAAACTTATTAAACCTATCATCCGTCAACTTGCCAGTTACATTGTCCTCGCATAACCGTTTCAAAATGCTGTCCAATTCAGTATACCGAGTATTCAACTTCTTCAAATCGGCGGCTAAACTTTTTAACTTCCTTTCATCCTTATCCCCATTCTGTTTCAATAATTGCTTTGTCAACTTATCCGATTCTCCCTTTGCAAGTCTTGAGTATTTGCGAATGTCGTCTAAAACAACTTGCTCCAATGTATCTTTGCGGATATAATGGTTTGTACAAATTTTTCTTCCATACCTACGATATTGACCGCAAGAATAATATGCGTTATTTGATTTATCTTTCTTAGTTGAGTACCCAAGCGTATATCCGCAATCTTCACACTTCAGTAGCCCTGCAAATATGTGAACTTCTTTACTTTTGGTCGGATGTATTCTACTGTCAATCAGCTTTTGCGCAAACTCCCAAGTTTCAACATCTACAAGCGGCTCGTGGGTATTAGGCGTGATTATCCATTCTTCTTTTGGTTTACGCTTGGGCGGTGTTCTCCCAAATCTTGCATATTCCATAAATCCTTGCACCGTATCACCGAGATAAGTCTGGTTTCGCAAGATACCAATAACCACTTCGGCACGCCATCTTTTATTAGGCTTTGGTTCTTCACCAGATAATGTCTTGCGGTGATTTCTGGGAGTTGGAACACCTTCGTCATTGAGAATATTGCTAATTTTCCTACTACCCAAACCCAATCTCGACATTTCAAAAATGCGCTTAACCACTTCCGAACCAACTTCTTCAACTATTAGCCTGTTTTTATCTTTCGGGTCTTTTTGATAGCCAAACGGGGGGTGCGCACTCAAAAATTTACCCTGCTGTTTTTTTGCTCTTAATGCTGACCTTACTTTATTTGAAATGTCTTTGGCGTACATTTCGTTGAGGATATTTTTACTCGTTATCCTAAAAAACCACTTTAGCCAGCAAACTGCCGCTATACCTTATAGTATAGCGGATTTCGCTGTTTTTCGCAACGGAGAATAATGGCTTGCCTATGTACTGGCGCATATAAATACTGTTCCTAAATGCAACAGCCCCGGCAAACTTGCCGAGGCCATCAAAATATGATACACTATCATTCACCCATCTTCAGCAACTTAATCGCCGCCAGAAGAACCAATTTCCCATCCACGCGCTGGGTGGCGTAAAACCCTACTTGGTCATTCTCAGCATAACGCTCGTTAAGCACCCTAAAGCGTATCGAGCGCCGGTCAGCAATCCAGTAATAGGAGAAGTCACCGAAAGCCATAACACTCGCTCCTGGGACGATTTCGGGCACATATGAGCATATATACACAGGTCTTGCAAGGATAGTGTCCGGCAAACCATCTTTAACGGCTGGTTGCCATATGTACTGCCCGTTAGCGTCCTTAATCTTCCGCAATTCCTTGATAGTTGAATCGTTTGTGACAAACACAGATTTCCCGCGATATGGTGGCTTTACGCTGTGCAGCAGATCAATAATATCGTCAAAGTGTATCTTGGATGCAGATGCAGTTGTTGTTCCAACCGGCGCACCACCAGAGGTAAATAGTCCGGTTGGCCTATCCGTGCCATCGCCTTTGCAGAACGCCTCTTCTTCTGCGTTGCCAATCTCCTGTGCAAATTCGTCCGCGATATGACGCTGTAAATCAAACGCAGAATCTTCCATAAGTTCGGTGGATGCTCTTATCAAACATCCCAACTTATACGATTTCAGCACTATCTGATTAAACGTAAGATTCGTTTCCGGTATCTCAGCATTTTCACTAATCCAGTTAACCGAAGCACCCTCATTCGCCACAGGAACCTTCAACCTGTCGCTGGAAGTTTGCACAATCCTCGCAATCTGCCGGAAGATATTCTGTTCAGATAACGCCCGCACCAACTCATTGGCAAACTCATCCGGCACGAGGTAACCACCGGAAGTATCGGTACCCACCGAAAGAACATTACCCACCCCGCGCCCGCGCATAGCATTCCAAAAGGCGCGGGAATATTCATCCCCGCCGCGCAAGGTATTGTTCGGAGTATTAACCAGCGGAACCGCAGTGGCCGAGAATTGTTTTTCCAACCCCTGCCGCCGTTCCAACCGCTCAATCTGCTTGCCGATGTCAATCAGTTCAGCCTCCATCTTGTCGTACACCGCTGCATCCTCATGTGAGACCATACCATCCGGCGTTTGTTTGGTGTCCAAGAAAGCCTTCGTCTGATTCCACAAGTTCGCTCGTTTTTCCCGCAATAAAGATATACTATCCATTGCCATTACCTCCACAATTCGTATATTGCAAACCGGCGTTCTTCGCGTCAATCATATTGCCATTTACCAAATATCTGTCCCCGCCTTCATCAGCGGAAATAGGATTCATGTCCTCAAGCCGGCGAATGTCATTTATAGACAACCATCCATTCTGTCTACCAACTGCGTAACCATTCATCCGGGCGGTATAATCCCCACGAAGCAAACCATCTACGTTGAACCTGATAGTAAACTTCTTTCGCTCAGACGGAGACAGCAACGCCAAGTTCATTGCCTGTTCTAATCGCACCACCCAAGGGTTTATGGTATGTTGGACAAACTCGATGCTCTGCTGCTCAATATTTGAGAAGGTAGATTTCTCCAAATCCCCAATCATATGAGGCGGCACCTTAAATATCCGCGCTATTTCGTTTAATTGAAATTTGCGAGTTTCCAAAAACTGTGCCTGTTCCGGCGGCATTCCGACAGGTTTGTATGTCATCCCCTCTTCCAAAATTGCCACCCGATTTTGTCCCTTGCCTTTGAACATATCTTCCCATGATTTGCGAATCAGCTCGGAGTTGTTCAGCGTGGTAGGGTGCTGTAGGATTCCGCTCGGGTTTGCGCCGTTGGCGAAGAATGTGGCTCCATAGTTTTCGGTAGCGACAGCCATACCGATTGTGTTGCGGTGCAGCCCGATAGGATAATAACCCAGCAAACCATCAAAAGAATGACCGGGAATATGTAGAACATCTTCTTTCAATAATGGTACTCCACCGATTTTTTCTTTGGCATTAACTTCATCAAAGTCACGGTAATAAGTATAAAATATGTTGCCGTTCTCGTCACGATTCATCTCCATTTTGTGTGGCAGCAGCAGATACAGTGCGGTCACGCGCCCCAAACCATCCCGGATGATCTGCGCATAAGCGTTCCCCCAAAGTAGAATGTGCGACATCAGCGTTTCACGAAACACAAATGAAGTCATCTCCGGGTTGGGCGCGATGTGTAGAATATCATAAAGCGGATGCTCGGTGGTTATTTGTGTGCCGTTGCCTTTGTATTCATACAGCTTCAACGGCAGACTTGCAATCGCCTCGGCTATGACGCGAACGCAAGCGTAGACCGCCGCAGTTTGTAGAGCAGTGCGTTCATTTACATCAACACCGGAGGATGCCCGACCAAAGAAAAACGTGCGCGATGAAGATAGCTTGTTATCAACTTTAGGTTTAAATATTTTCGCAAATATACCCGGCATGAATACCTCCACAAAGAAAGCCGCCTTGCGGCGGCTCGGCTTGTACAATATATGCGCTATGGGGCGGGATTATGCCTCGTCTGGCGCGGTTTGAGCGGTTTCGGGCACTTCTACCGGCGCGGTAGTCTCTTCCGACTCCTGGGCGGGAAATGCGGCGCGGACGAAGCCTTCGATAACCGATTCTATCAACATATTTCGGCTGGTGCGTTCTTCTTTTTGGCTGGCAAGCACCGCTAATTTTTCCAGCGTGTCCGTCGTTAGGCGTATGGAAATAACATCCCGCTGAACCTTTTCTCGGCGCGGCCTCGGCTCACCCTTTTCCGGTTTGGTATAACGCCACGAACCGTCACCCGAAAGGTTGCGGCTCATAAGCTTTCTACACAGTGCATACTCGCTGCCAATAAGTCCCAACCCGATTCCGAACACTCGCATTGCAAACTTTTCATTTTCGAAGGTCTCTTGTGGACGCGCCACCACCCGAACTTTTTTCTTTGCAGTGTCGCAAAGGGCAGCAATGAATTGTGTATAGGCGTTTATTTCTTCGGCAGGGAGGTCGGGCGAGAACCATGGGAACGCTATTTTGTTCTCTAAAATTTGAATAGGTAGTTCTTCCGCTCCAATCGCCTTTTTGATCAAAACTGCTTTGCTCTCAACCAACTTTTTAAGGTTATCCAACTTTTCCGGTGTGAATCCTTCGAGCGGCATTTCGATGGCAAGTAGTTCCGGTTGTTTTACTTTCTTAGACATAGTGGCTGCCTCCTTTATTTTTGCTTTGGTGCAGTCACATAATACCTCTAAACGCGAACTTAATCCAGTCAATATTAATGGACTAAAACCCATCTTTACCAATCGTTATCCCCGCCAAAAACCAGCAGCCCACGTGTGTCATATACTGAACCTCGAGTTTCTTGTCGCTGCGCTCTGTCGAGTGCCATAATAGCAGCCACAGCCCCATCTATCTTTTCGGATGATTTCTCTTTAGACGGCTTTATATTCCCTGCCGCATCGGTCTCAATAAATACGTTGTTGAACATCCAGCGCAGCACAGGATGCCCACCGTGCTGAATCTTCTCATCCAAAACCAAACGGAACATTTCTTTACTCGGCGGCGAAAGTGTTTTGTAGCCCTGCCGAATTTTAACATAATCAATCCCTGGCATTCTTTCCAATCGCTGGATCATCTGCGCTGCGCCCCAATCATCATACGCGACCTCCGAAAAATCGTAAACCCCGCGCAGTTCAAGTATCTTCTGCTCGATAAACTCGTAGTGGATAACATTACCCTCGGTTGAGTTCAAATGCCCTTCTTTCACCCACCGGTCATAAGGCACATGATGATTGCGCACTCGCTTGGAAATATTCGCGCCTGGTATCCAAAAGAACGGAAGTATGATATACTTGCCTTGCTCATCCTCTGGCGGGAAAACCAGCACAAAGGCGGCGATATCGTTTGTAGAAGCTAAGTCCAGCCCGCCATAGCACTTGCGCCCCTTGAGCGTATCCATGTCAATTGGCTCTTTGCCCAAATCATATTTATCCATCGGCAGCCAGCGCGTTGCTGAATATATCCACTGGCAAAGGAAAAACTGCCGAAAGTTCATTTCCTCCGCTGCGTCCTGTTTTGCGGATTCGCACTGGTTGCGCATAAATTCCATGCTGACAGTTTTGCCTAAAGATGGGCAAGTTGCTTTCCACACTTCTTCGTCTGTCCAATCAGCATCGTCTGGTGCGGAATATACTACCGGGTAAAAGGTCGAGTCAATCTTGCGCCCCTCGATTATGTCAATCGCCTTGCTGTGAATTTCCCAGCAGATGGAGGTTCGGTCGCGTCCCGCAGTTGTGATTACAAAGTTAAGCGGTTGCCTTCGAGCCGCGCCAGAACCGCTGGTCATAACGTCATACAGTTCCCGGTCTCGCTGACCGAGCAGTTCGTCAAAAATGCAGCCGTGGACGTTTAGCCCATATTTGGTAGTGACCTCCGCTGACATCGCAGAGTAAAAACTGCGCGTTGGAAAGAAAAGTATTCGCTTTTGTGATTCTATAATCTTGCAGACTTTGCGCAAAGTTGGATTCATCAAAACCATATCTTTCGCAACGTCAAACACGATACCGGCTTGTTTACGGTCATTGGCACATCCATATATTTCTGCACCCTCTTCGTTATCCGCGCAGAGCAGATAGAGCGCAATCGCGGCGGCGAGTTCGGACTTTCCCTGTTTCTTTGGCAGTTCCACGAACACGCTTCTAAATTGTCGTGCGCCTGTTTGCCGGTCAACTATCCCAAATACATCCCGCACGATTTGCTCTTGCCACGCGAATAGCTCAAATGGCTTTCCAGACCATTCGCCTTTGGTGTGGCAAAGCTGGTTGATGAATGCAACTGCGTGGTCTGCTAAGTTCCGGGAATAACGTGAGGTTGGAAGCATAAACCGCGTGGGCGAATAGACAAACTTCTCCAAAACCTCACCTCGTCGGTTTGTTTTTGATCAGGAAAGCCATGATGTCGGCGTTCGGATCATCTCCGAAGTAAACTTCGCTGTTTTGGGTTACGATTGCCCAAATTTTATCCCACGCAGCGTCCGCTGCCTTTCTGTATTTTAGTGCCATATCTGCCATTGGGCTTGGATGGAGAAGTCTAGTTTTCTCATCCTGTAATACAATCGCACGGCAAACTATGTCCTCATACTCAAACCACCGGCACTTCAAGAGAGCGTATTCGGTTATGAGCGCAGGGTTTATCAGATGCAAGCAACCGGTGTTCTTTAGCCAATCCGTTGTTTCTTTGTAGACAGCTTCCATGTTGGGAACGCTGTTTGAGATTCCTGTCGAGTTAAAGTGGCGTAGATAGTCCGGTACTTCCGGCGCGGGAAAATCCTCAAGGTTGGGGATGTTCAGCACTTTCGGTTTGTGCTTTTTTGCCGAGCCTTCGTATATTTTGTCGGCAAGACTTTTGCGCGGTCTGCCCGCGCCTGTCCGCTTGCCGCCGTGTCCATTTGCCACTTCATCACCTCCCGCATTTTTCATTCTATGCGACGGTGGATTGTCCGTATAACGGCGAACTTGGCGGCGGGAAAGTTCGCTGTGGATGGCTTCCCCCACGCCCCCTAGTTCACCATATTCTCGGAAAATTGGAAACTTTGATATATTATCAAGACGTAACAGCGCGTTCACAAACAAATCCTTTATCTATGCGCCTTTTCGGTATGGGGGAATCTTGAATTGCGGAAAATTCACGCGCGACCCTGCCACGCTGTACACACAAGTTCTCACAGGTATTTGACCTCCCCCTCCCGTCAAAATGACGAAGTTTGTAACCACTGTGTCCATTGTGACCACTCAAATATATACAACAAATTTATTGCGCGTAATACACCGCTTCACGAACGCACCTAACTTTTCCCATATACCTATGTATATTATAGAAAAACTGGGTACAACGGTCACGCATCGTCCAGCGCTGCAGGGCTTGCCATGAACCCCGATACCTCGCAAATCCGCGACAGCGCCTCGAAGTCGGCTTTCCAGACCTTGACGCTCACGCCTTTTACCCGGGCGCTGACATTAGCCTTGACGCAGTACCCAGATTTGCGAAACTGCTTGCGAAACTCATTCAGCGACAGCACCTCGCCGGTGATGGCATAATCCTTGCGATGCTTTGTATATTTGTCGTAAACAATCTCAAGCCGCAGACACAGGTGCTTCCCGGCAGCTTCGAATGTATAGTCTTTGTCAACCTTGAGGTTCATCCGCGCCATAATCTCGAATGTTTCCTCGATGATGGACTTGTTGTAATTGCTGCCATCCAGCAGAAATTCCCGCACAGCATAGGAAAGAAACCCCGCGCACTCGTCCAGTGGCAGGGTGAAGTAATGATACCATGAATGCCCAAGGTTGTCGCAAAGTCGCTCAACCAACTTTAACCCCGAATACAGACAGGCAAGATTGCTGGTAACGCGAGCGGGGAACTCGTCTTTCAAGTACCGCCGCTCACCCTCGTCATACCACTGCCAAACATCATCCACCGTCAGTTGCAAAGCGGTGTCCAGTAGGCTTCTGCCAAAAGATGACAGCAGGTGCTCAAGCTGCCGCAACCGCGAAAACGCCTCCACATAGCCATTATTTGTCAAATCGTTTTTGGCAAACAGCAGCTCGATAGTGCGCTCGCGTATTGCTGCTTCCTGCGCGGACTCTTCCCCGGCAACGGCGATGGGCGCGAGCAACTCGTATGTAACACTGCTCTGGTCTGCCCGCCCGCGCACACCCTCGTGACCGTCATACGCATCCCGCAGATGATTACACAGTGCGTTTAAGCGGATCCTGTCCATAGTGCTGGGCTTGAACTCGTTGAAAGTTTGGGGGATGACATTTGAACTGCTCGACTCTTTCATCAGCCCGAACGCCGTGGTTTGCGATGCAGCCAATATCTTGATTTTCCGGGCGAAGATGGGCAGCACAACCTTTTCCAGCGTGTTCGATTTGCCGCTGCCCTGCTCTCCCACCAGAAACAAATGCGGCAACTTGGCATCTATCGGTTTGCGTTTGAGGAATGGCTTTATAAAGCATGCCGCCGCCCATGCCAGCACCGACACAGTTTTTGCCGGTTCATTGTACGCGAATATTAACTCACCCATGAGCGACAGTTGTTCGGATGTTATAAAAGGGAAGTCCAGGATTTTACTGTCCAAATGCCGGTACTTTTCAAGCTGGATAATGCTGTCTACCGCCTCATCCCCGGCGGTTACGGCTTTAGTGTGGGTGACGAATACCATCTTCCCTTCGCGGCGGTAGATACCCAGTGCCTTAACGCCGCGCTTTTCTTTCCAGTCCAGCCTGTCAATATATTCCTTCATATCCTCCAAGCCTTTGTCTGAGCCGAAAAAGCAAAAGCTGATGGAATTTTTGTTCAGCACCTTTTTGAACCGCTGCACGTTGCTGAAATCGTCCGCGAGAAAGCATTGGCGGCGGGTTTTGCCTTCCACGTTTATAAGTTCACAGTTTATTTGCGCTTCATCTTCCGCGAGCAGGATTTCAATTGGCTTGACGATAAAATTGGTCAACCGTTCGATATTTTCACCGCGCTTACGATAATATGCCCCGCCTTGCTCGAACACGCTCAGACTCTGCTGCGCGGGTTGCTTGGGTTTGTAGGTTTCCGGAGTGTTCGCGCAAGCGTTGCGGAGCGTGGTTTCGCCATAGGTATCGCCATCTGCGCTGTGGCGGTTGTTCCACTTTTCACGCATCAAGCCGGATTGCCGGAACAGGCGGTCTATTTGCGCGACATCGTGGTTTAACCAGAACGCTAATTTACAGCACAAGGCGAAGTCTGCTTCTGATTGGGATTTGTATTTATCTTGCCAGTCCCCGCGCCATAGTTTGTCGAAAGCGGCGCCATCTTTTGAGGCTCGTATTGTTTCCAGAAGCGCATCGTTCGTCATAGTTGAAATGCCTTGATTAACGGTATAGGCATTCGATTTTGTGGGCTTTTTCGGCTTGATATATGTGTCAAATATCCACTTTATGCAGCCGTTATCCTGGCCGATTTCATCTGCGCAGTCCCGCCAGCGATTGCCGGTCATGGTGAAATAGCGGCGGGAAGAGTACATCTCCACGCCGCTTTCGCTGTTCCGGTTGCCGCCTTTGGGGATTTCGCCTTGTAGGAAAATGTGCAGACCCTTGCCGCTTGGTGAAATTTCTATGTAGGTTGGGGGAAGCTTGGCGAGGATGGCAGCGGCTACTTCGTTCGGTTGGCCGTTTGATAGGCAGTGGTCGATGTCTATGCCGATTATACCACATTCGGCGGTGAACACAAAGCCGATGCCGCTGAATGTATACTTCTCCTTTGCGAGTTGCGCTTGCTCCAGTGTTCCCCATGTGGCCGGGTTAGAGGCCGAGGCTTTGTAGCCGGTTGCGGGGTTGTATGGCACTTTGGCATCGCGGCCGGATTTTTTGTCTGGTTCTAGCCGCCAGCAGACCCAGTTGGGAAGGGTGGCGGGGCCGGGTGGGAAATTGTAGCTGCTCATGAATATACCCCCATTGTCAGAAAATATGGCAGTATATGGCTATTCTTATGGGGATTGTACTTATTACAGGAATGTGGTCAATCTTTCCAAAGTTGGACAATTTATGCGATTGTAGCTTGAATTGTGTCAGGGCATATGATAGCATTGTAACAGAGAAGCGAACCTATCGTCTAATTCATTATCGGCACCACGCCGAAAGGTGCCATGGCTATGGCAGAATATACGCGCTGCGTAGGATAGTTTGTGCCAATGCCTGTTTTGGCAATTCGAAGATAAGAATCAACGTGAAGTGATCTTGAAGGATAAGTGAATAGCCGTGAAGGCATTACGAGGAGTGGGCATGAAGGACATATTATACAAAATCAAAAAACATCAGATTATTGGAGCTATAGGAGCTATCGTAACTGGACTAATAGCAAACGCCATGTACGATTTTTTTAGTGGAAATCGAATATTTAGCACGTTGTTGCGAATCTTGGAAATAGCATTCCGCGCGACAACGGAATTTCTAAATTTCGAGATAAGGGTATGGTGGCTACTTATTGGTTTGCTTATTTTGGCAAGTATATGCTTTGCTAAAAGAAAAACAAGAACGTACAATGATAATGACCTAATGCTCGACAATTTCACTGAAACTAATGCAATCAAACCATCATTAGACTTCCAGACGCTTTCCAAATTTATAATGACTAACGACAAAATAAAGAATTTTGATGATTCCCTTTGCAAGCAACCAAATACAAGCATGGGAATGCATTCTGATGAATATGTCGATTATCTCCTAATACGTTTGCACTGGATTGGTGTGTTAACTCTTGAAGATTTAATTGACAAGATAAACACTTGCTACGGCTTTGCTATCCATTACGCTGAGGCAGGAAGAGAGCCTGAACAGAAAAGCGCTTCTTTTCAAATTATGCCTGGTACGTTGATTAACTACATTTGTTATGGCGTTATTTGTCAAGAACAGTCCGTTAATAAAATACTAGATTTTTGGCAAATCACTGGCTATGAGGCTACTTACAAAGACCGCATTAAAGCATCCGAAATGCTTCAAATATATAACCAATTTTACTCAACAGATAAAAACCAAAAACACACAGAGCATAAGAACGCTACCACTTCGGATGTGGCTTTTGATGATTGTATTTTTGAATTTTGGTATAAGTTTTATACTGGCAATTCACAATATAATTCTAATAAGAAAACCTTTACGCTCCATGAGTTGTTCAGAGTTATTGCTATCGAAATGGAAGATGTTCCTTTATCGGAAGTTGCAATTAAGATTGCTTTGCAAAAGCAATTATTGGGAAATAATTGCCACTTTACAGATGAACAAGCAGTCAAGAAAATACTTATTCAATTACAGGCGTTAGATTTAATTCATTCGCAACGGGGTACTGGCAGGGATGGCAAAGCACACTTATATTGGAATCTCTCGTCAAAAGGGAGAGAAATCCGGAATGAAATGATTTTAGTTAAAAGCGGAACCACGAGTGACGAAGCAGTAGATACAGATGAAACTTAAGGATTTAACGCTAAGACTTCCAAGTCATTCATGCTGCTTAGACCTTTTCAAAAGCCAGTTATGCCAACAGGACACATTTTACCACAACCATCGAAAGCAACTCAACTCAGTGCATGGAAATAGAAACAAGCAAAAATTACTTTATCAAAGCAAGTCTCATTTTCAGATCCTCAACCGAAATGCCGTATGCTTTCTGCTGCAAACGACTGACCATCGAATTCGTAACCATCGCCCGGTAAAACATGACCGGAGTGTCACCATTTGCGGACTGTTTGTCGTCATATAGCACCCCATCCGCAAACCCCAACTCCACCGCCTTTTTCGCATTAAAACACGACTCCGCGTCCATTAACTGGCTAATTTGGGCGCGGGGCAGCTTTGTTTTAGATTCGTAAGCATTTATGATGCCCTCTTTGATTTCGTCCAGCATCGCTTTGGTGCGCAGTATTTCCGCGCCATCACCGATGGCGATAGTTGCTGGATTATGGATTAACATATACGACACAGGGGACATCAACACATCGTCACCCGCCATCGCAATAACCGAAGCCGCGCTCGCCGCCATGCCGTCAATCTTAACGGTCACTCTGCCAAGATATTCCTTTAGCATGGTATAAATCTGTGCGGCAGCAAAAACATCGCCACCCGGCGAATTTATCCAGACCGTAATATCCCCAGCGCCGGATGTCAACTCGGCACGAAATTGTTGTGGCGTAATCTCATCGCCAAACCAAGTCTCCTCGGCAATCGCGCCGCTGAGGTACAGACTGCGCTCACCGCCAACTTCGTTTTTTACCCATCGCCAAAAATGATTCATGCCCAACCCTCCAAAGTATGGTATAACCATATATATTCGGGCAGGGCATTATTTATTTGCGCTAAAAATCGTTGAAAGCAACCTCGCTGATTACAATCTTCCTGTGCGTTCCCGGTATTTTCTCGCCATGCACGACAATCTTTTGAATAAATTTCTGCACAAACTTCAATCGCTGATCGTTGTTCAAAGACTGCCAGTTTTCTTTGAAGTTGGCTACAATTTCGCGCTTGTCGATGTGGGAGGCTCTTGCAATTTCAGAATTCTCCAGCGTGGCAAGACGCGCTTCCAGCTCTACTCGCCGTTGTTGGCTGATTTTAACCATGCCTTGGTATGTATCAAAATCAATAGCATTTGAAACGAACAAGGCCATGATTTCTTCTATTTTCCGCTCCACCTGCCGGAGTTCAACGGTTATCGTTTCCACCTCGGCGGTATGGTCTATTTTGGGCACAGTGGTTGCTGTGTCGGTTTCTGTAAAGTCCGCGATGTTTTCGATATACTGCTCGAAAACTTTCTCAAATCGGGCATGGCTTATCTGCACCCTGTTTTCACATTCTGTTCGGTTGTTTATGGAATTTGTGCAGCGATAACCGGGACTAACAGGGTGTTTCTTTCCGGCATCGTCTGTTTTATAATTCCATTTTGAAGAATATTTTCCTCCGCACGTAGGGCAGTACAAAACACCGCAAAAGTACACACCGCTTGTCGGACGCTTTGTGTGCGTTATCCCCTGTATTTTCTGCAATTTATCCTGCACCTGATAAAAGGTGTCCTCGTCAACAATTTGTTCATGTTGCCCATCAGCTTCAAAATATCGGGATTCATCCCTTACACTGTAACGGACTTTTCCGATATGGCTGGGGTTGGTTAAAGTTTGCCGAACTATGCCGTTGCACCAAGTTTTTCCCGTTTTTGTGCCGATGCTTTGTGAATTGAGAGTTCTGGCGATTTGGTGTTGAGTATAATCGTCATGCAGAAACATATGAAATATTCTTCGCACAACCTCGGCTTCTTCCGGCGCTATTGTCAGTAATTTTTCGCCCTTTGCCCTGTGGTAACCATAGGGAGCATGGGTGCATAGACTGAACCCTTCGCGCGCTTTTCTCTCGAACCCAAACCTCAAACGCTCGGCAAGGTTTTCGCGTTCAAATTCGGCAAAAATGCCCACGATTTTCAGAAACATCCTGCCGGTGGCACTGCTTGTGTCGATGGCTTCGTTTAGCGAATTGAACGCGCAATCGTGCTGATTGAACAAGTCTATCAGTTCAATCAGGTTTTTGGTAGAGCGCGTCAGACGGTCAATTTTGTGCACCAACACGTTACTGACCTTGCCCCCGGCGATATCGGCAATCAACCGCTTCATCTCCGGTCTACCGTCAATGTCTTTGCCAGAAATGCCCTCGTCCACATACAGGCCATACACAGGCCAATTTTTCAGCACGGCGTAGCTTCTCAGCTTTTCCTCCTGCGCTCTTATTGAGTAGCCTTCCCGCGCCTGCTCTTCGGTCGAAACTCGAACATAAATTCCCGTGACCACATCAGCTTTCCTCCGCTTCTGTATTTAACGGAGTTTGCTGTTTGTCCGTCCTCGCATTTTCGCCGCCATTTTTCGCATATGCTTGTGCGAAAAACTTCATCATCTCCCGTTGTAGATTTTTCGGGAGGATGATTTTGTCCGTGGTGACAGGTTTGATTTCGCCCACGTAACCACCGCCAATATGTAAGATATTACCATATATATTGGCGCAACTGCGAAAAATGCCTAAAGGACAGGCTTTTTGTAAAAGTGGTTTGTTGGGAGGATATTTTTGAAAGGTGCTATGTCGTTGTCACTGTTAAGAGTATCAATCCCATCATTAAGAGCAATAAATCTAACGCCGCGGTCAGGGAAATATATATCGGTATATTGACCTGTCATCAAATAATTACGCCCAAGCCGGGATAAATCTTTGACAACTACCAAATTCACCTTACCGTCCTCAACATCATCAATCATACGTAGAAAATCGGGGCGGTTGAAATTTGTACCGCTATATCCATCATCTATGTAGCAGCCAAACACAGTCCAACCATTGTCTTTAACGTACTTTTCCAACATTTCTTTTTGCGTGGATATGCTTGAGCTTTCGCCGCTTCTGATATCATCATCTTTTGACAAACGGCAATAAACACCTACATTGTACCTTTTATGTTCCCTCATTATTTTACCTCCCGAAGAAACAACAAGTCAATGATTTCCGCAGGATTATTTTAGCATAATCCTGCGGAAATTTCAACTTATTGCTTTATTTTTTGTGCTACAATATTGCCCAAAGCCTTGTCCAGCGTGACCTTGCCGGTAAATATGGATTTTACATTTATCGTTGTGTTGCCTAACATAAGCACTCTTTTATGCGTTTGAAAATTCTGCTCTGCCAAATAGGCTTTATTACCGATAGAATTTTCGCCGTGAGTGCCGAGGGATGTTTGTTGCGCGTGGTTGTCTTTTAGCAAAATGTTGTGGCCTCCGCATATTAAGTTTTCAAGGTGCATTGCTGCAAGATAATTAAAATCAAAAGTATTTGTTAAGTCTGCATTTTTCACCACTTTCAAGGTTTGGATTATCGTTCCAACCCATGTGATATATAGGTTGGCCTTTCTTTCCCCTCCCTTCGGATTGTGTCTTGAGCATTACGCCTAACAGTTTCCGCTTCCCGCACTTCCTCTTTGAGTAAATAATATTTTTGATACAGCGTGTTTTTCTCAACGGTCATCTTGGAGCGTTCCGCTTTCCACGCATTAACCGGTAGGCCGGTTTTCCCATTCATTATTCCATTGAGGTAACGTTCGGCAGATTCGTAAAGCGTAAGTTCCCGGCGATTGTTTTCGTAATAGTCTGCTTGCTTCCTCGGCTTGACCTCCTTATATTTTTCGTAGTGTGGCCTAAACTCAAAGTAATACCCAGCCTGTTTGATATGCTCATCCAAAATTTTCATTCGCCGGTCGATGGCGTTCAGCTTTGAAGAAACTTCGCGCTGTTTGCCGTGCATCTCCATAACCTTAGCCTCTAGCGCAGACATATCTTGAGTTTTAGATTCCTCTATCAGCCAGCCCTTGAGTTTGTCAATCCGAGCTTTTAACTGACGCAATTGCGAATTGGTAATCTCAACTTTGCGGTTGATGTCACCGCGATTAGTTGCAATACCTTTGCGTCCCATCTGCGAAGCGGCAACGCCTAAATGAATAGTTGGGATGCGGTCGATGCCTTGCCGCTCGTATGAACGGTGGTCGATTCGGGCCTCTACTTGTTGCTGCTCTAGCGCAGCATTTGCGGTATCAGCCCAAGCTTCTCGCCACTGTTCTGCTTTTGTCTGCTCATTCCAATCTACGGCAGCAACTTTGCGGGACTTAAACTCACCACTTTTGAGCCTTATCCTCTCGCCTTTATCATCCAGAATATATTCTTTTTTGGACTTCGCACCCCACGCGCCGTTTCGTTCAAATGGTCGCATGGTCAGAAGGATATGGGCGTGTGGATTTCCATTGTCGGTATCGTGGATGCAAACATCGGCACACATGCCAGGCTGGACGAAACTGTGTTTAACATAATCTCGGACAAGGTTAATGTTTTGCTCACGCGATAATTCAACAGGCAAAGCAAACTCTATCTCCCTCGCCAGTTGTGAATTGCGCTTTTTCTCTACCCGCTCAACTGCGTTCCATAGGGTAACGCGGTCAGAATATTCGGGTGGTGCGTTATCCGGCAATAAAATCTCGGTGTGGACAACGCCACCCTTGCGAGTGTAATCGTGGATAATTCCGTCATACTCATTTTTGATTAACTCACCCGCCCGATACGCTGCTGCTGCAAATGCTGATTTGCCCTTAGTTAGTACACCCTAAACGCAAGCGAATAAAAGAACGCAATTAAGGCAGTTTACCGAATATCAGCATATTTCATAGCGTGTAATGACGAAACATGTAATCCACGCCAATCAGAGCGCAACAACTAAAACAGCACACAAAACGAACATACCCGGACAAGGGCGAGAGTGTAAGCACTCTCGCCCTTGCTCTATTCGCCCGGTATGGGAAGAAAGGACGTCAAATCAATATGAGCAAATCACAACAATACGGCTACTATCACAGCAACGAAGCCGATCAATACACATTTTATCGCTTGCCAAAAGCCTTGTTCGCTAATCCACGCTTTAAGAACCTATCAGACGGCGCAAAAATCCTATATGGTCTGATGCTTGATCGCATGGGGCTTTCCATGAAAAACGGCTGGCTGGACAATCAAGACAGAGTTTACATCTACTTCACGCTAGAAGATGTTCAAGAATATATGAATTGCCAGCGCGATAAGGGCATGAAGATGTTAGCGGAATTGGACGGTGAAAAAGGCATAGGGCTAATTGAGCGCGTCAAACAAGGGCTTGGTAAACCTGCGATAATCTATGTTAAAAAATTCTTCGGAGAAGCCGACCTCCAGACGTCGGAAAAACCGACCTCTGGACTACCTGATTTACCGACCTCTGGTGGTCGGAATAATCGACCTCTTGACGTCGGAGAATCGGACTCTAATAAGAATGATATAAGCAATACTGATTTTAGTAATACTGAGTTTAACGATACCGATTCCTTTCCTATCTCTCCCCAAACCCCTCAACCAAGTACAGAAAGGAAAGGAACGGAAACGGCTAAGAGCATGAGCGCATTTGATACATACCGCCAAATCATATGCGACAATATCGAATATTCCCATTTGCTGGAACGCCATCAGTGCGACCATGAGCGCATTAACGAGATTGTAGACCTCATACTTGAAACCGTCTGCACGTCAAGAAAGACAATCCGCATATCCAGTGACGATTACCCCGCTGAGCTTGTCAAATCAAAGTTTTTGAAGCTCAATAGCGTTCATATCGAATTTGTGCTAGAGTGCCTTAAAAACAACACAACGGATATTCGCAATATCAAGAAGTACATGCTTGCAGTCTTGTTCAATGCACCGTCAACGATAGGCAACTATTACACGTCCCTTGTCGCTCACGATATGGCAAGCGGGAAACTGTAGGAGTACCGGCGAATGATAGTTACCACGGAGAGATCCCACAGCGTAAAAAAGATTAGCAGCGAGCATAGGAATAGTGGTCACGCTAAAGCGTACCACTATTCCGTAAAACCGCCGCCCCTTACCCTGTGGGCAAGGAATCCCAAGCGGCGGCGGTTTTGATTGGCAGGGGAAGAATCCCCCGCTGCCCCCTCTTGTGGGAGACCCACACCCCTATGATTACCATGCGTCACGGCTACAACGGTGCAAAATTCTCGCGCAAAAGCACAGGTGGTCAAAAAAGTGTGTAAAAGGGTGCGTATTTCGGGCAAAACATCGCCTATAAGCCACGATAAGTAGGGCGGCAATGATTTTATACTACCAAGGGTGAGCGATTCGCTACGGGGCGAAAAAGGGCAAAATACGCACCAAATAATAAAGCGGTTGATACAGCTTAATTCGCTGTGTCAACCGCTTGTTTTTTCTTCTTCGTATTCTTTTCGTATAGCATTGAATAATTCCAAAATCAATTGTTGCTTTCTTGCTGGCAGTTCATCCAAGTAAAGATTAGCTCTATCATCATGATTTAGCATATAGTCAGTTGATGTATTATAAAGCGTTGCCAATTTTTTAAGTATATCGTATTTAGGCGCACGAAGATTTGTTTCGTATGCGCTTATAGTTTTAATGTGTAATCCAAGCCGCATAGCTACATCTTCTTGTGTAAGATTGCGAGATAGGCGCAACTCTTGAAGTCTTTTACCAAAGTCAAATGCTACACTTTCTACTGAATCGTTCATTTCCCACCACCCCTAAATATTGTTAAGACAATTCTACACTTTATATATCCGTCATTTAGATAGAATTATTTACTATTTATAGATACTTTATGCTTGACATGCGTTTCCGACTGGTATATACTGTGCTTAACAATCATTCTACCATAAAATTCCATTGAGTTACCAAACCCGCGCCAACAGCCACCCCAAGCATGGCAAGAGGGAGGACACCGCGCCCATGAGAATAGCGGTATTTGAAGATGATCCCAAGTTTGCCGCGTGGCTGGAATCCATCATACGCCGACACACCCACCATCCCACAGCGATTAACACCGGGACGGCCGGCGAACTAATCCGCTGGATTAAGAGAGCAGCCGACCCGGTATTGTATCTGCTGGACATAGAATCAGACGGCAAGACAACGGGATTCCAGATTGCACGGCATATTACCGAGCAGCAAAGCAGCAGCCTTGTTATCTTCATTACCGCATACCCGCATAAAATCCTGAGTAACCCGGTATTCAAGACAAAGGCATTCAGCATAATCCTGAAAAGCACTCCTACGCTGGAACAGGAGATTATCACGACCATTGCCCTAGCAAAACAAGTGTTTCAAGCTAAGTGCCTGTATGTCCACATGGGGAAGTCTGAAACCCTGTATATCCCACATGAGCAGATATGCTACGTGGAAGCGGTCAAGGGAACAAACAAGGTTTGTATACACTGCACCGATGGGCAGTACGTTATCCGGGCAACGCTAAAGAGCTTACAAGAGCAACTTACCCCGTTCGGATTCGTGCGCTGCCATAAATCTATCATTGTAAATAGGGCAAATATCCGCAAGCGCGACAAGTCTAATATGATTCTTACCTTTCACAACGGTGCGTCTTGCCCGTACAGCTATCTAATGCAGGGGGGATTAAATGAATTGGGTAATCACGATATACAATAACCTGACCTACAGCCTAGCCATGGTCATAATCCTTTCCACGCTGATACAAGGCAGCAAGCGCAGATACATAGCAGCCTTTACCGTAATAACCGCTACGGGATTGCTTCTTACTTACGTTGCCTTACCAAACTGGATTATGCCAGCCAACGCAGTTTTGCTATCCTTGTGCTTTGTACAAAGCCCGAAGCAGCACCGCCGGACATTTTACAAGTGCTTAACCGTCATAACTCTTGTATGGTGTACGATCGCCACACTATCCAGCCTTACAATGCTGATTGTACCCAATTGGCTATACGCAGATAGTTACAACATATTTATGGGCGGCGCAGTATTAGCCGCTGCCTGTGCGGTCAAAGCCAGACCTAACGCCATGAACTGGTGCAGACAGATAGAACATGAAATGTGCGCCATCGCCCTAGCTTTTGTTGTGCTGGTATTCTTTTCGCTTGTACTGCCAATGTACTACCCCGCCATAAGCGCGGAAGATGCCAGACAATGGGGCGTGTTCGTTCTCTCATTCATGTGTGTGTTGGTAATGGTTGCGCTACTCATAAACCGACTGAAAGACTTGGAGAATAGACGCAAGAGAATTGAGTTGCAAATAGAGCAGCAGCAAATATACGTCAAACAAGTAAACGCGCAGTTTGGGCGCATGATAACCCTTGAACACTATTACACAAGGCTATTTCAAAGCCTATCCCCATATATCCGTGATGATGATATGGCAGGGCTGCGGCTTTACTTTGAAAAACACATACTACCCATACACAAGGAGCATATACAGAAGAACCGCCAGCTTTCCAATATCCAAAATGACTTGATTCGTAATCTCGTAGATTCAACGATAGGGCAAGCCGCCGCAGTGGACAGTATTACGCTTGACGTTTACATATCTGAAAAAGTGTCTTTACCGGATGAAATGGCACTTGATGTATTCGAGATCATGAGCAATCTAATAGATAACGCCATGCGGGAACTTACGAGCCAACAACACGGATTGTTGCGGATATGGTTGTATCAAACGGACGGTGAACTATCTGTATACATTGCCAACACAGCAGACCACAATATTGATATTGAGCAGATATACAGCCGAGAAAACAATGGGGGTGACAGGCATGGACACGGGCTAAAGCGTGTGCGGGAGATTGTATACAATCAATCGCGCATGGAGCATTTGACCTACAAAGGGGGTATGTTTGAGGGAAAAGAAATACTTGTCCAGTACATTAGGATCACGGAAAGGGGCTGATAGCCTGTATGATTTTCTGGTGACGAAAACCACGTCGGTACTTGCCCCAAAGATGGACTGTGATCCGGGGAGCGCAACATATGACAAGCTGCGGTATGGTACTCATGTATTTTACATCAATGCACTAAAAACCCTTTTGCTTGTTGTGGTTGCCTTGATATTGAGGATATTACCCTACGTTGCAGCGTTCGCGCTGGCTTACGGTGCTTTGCGCCTGTTCTCGTTCGGGGTACATCTGAATAACAATTTGCTTTGTACTGCTATAGGGATGGCTTACTATCTTGGCAGTGTGTATTTGTCGCTGTATGTGGGGATCCCGCTTGCGATTATGGTAATATTGTTGTTGCTATCTATCGTATGCTTTGCGCTGTACGCCCCGGCGCAGACAAAGAAACGACCTATACCGGAATATCAGCGCAAGAAACTGAAAAGAAAATCACTAATCACACTTACGGTTGTTGTGTGTTCTGCGTTTGCGCTATATCAGCCGTTCCCGGTGTTCAGTAGTTTAGTTTGCATGGCGGCGGTTTGCCAATCGGTAAACTTGTTGCCAATGACATACAAAATATTTAAGGAGATTTAAGAAATGACAAAGATTAAGAGATTCACAACTAAGGCAGTATCCACGTTATCCAATCGAGCATTGCACAGAGCGGCGGCGTTCATGGTGGTATTGGGCGGTGCAGCCGTGACACTTAGCGCAGTTCCGTTTTGGCATAATGAGCCGGAGATGCCGCGGTCTATGTTGAATGAGATTCAGGGGGGTAGCTAATATGGCTGGTACAACGGCAGTTGAGAAGCCAGCCAACAACATACTGCATTTTAGTGATGCTAAAGCAAGTAGAAATGTGGGCGGTAGAAAGCCTAACTATGAAAAACTGTATTTTGCTACTATGGGCAGATTATCAAACATTGCCGATGCCGCTATAAGGGCGCAACAAGAGCTAGAAGAAATGTATCTAAAGCAGGCAGAGCCGACCGCTTAATCATTACCGTGTCAAACGTAACAATCCCTGTACATTTTTGTGTACAGGGATTGTTTTTGCTTTATATAGGCTCTTTATTGAGTTATTGTGTATTCGCTGCTGTAATAGTCGTAGGGCTGAGATTCATACTCGTAATAGTAGTATAATTCGTCCATTGTTGGTGCTGGCACACGCGCTAGTATTTCATCTCTTGTAATGATTGCCCCGTTGTCAAATGAAACGTTCACTATCTGCCTACTTGGTTGCCGGAAAAAGTCTACAAACACAACCCTGTTATCTGTGGTGTCTGAAATGATAACTTCAAGATTCCAACCACTGCGAATGAAATCCACGTCACCCGGCATTATGCCGCCTGTGAGTACCAGCATGTCATGTACTACAATTGTACCGTTGCTATTTGCAGTTATCCGGTTCACACCATGCCTACGTCCAATGACATAAGTATCTGTATCCATGCCACCAATTATAGTATTGTTGCCTGTGCCGGGATAAACGCGATTGTTGCCGCCCGTAAGTGTGATTGTGTTGTTGCCACCAATGCCGAATATTGTATGACCGGATGTGTCCCATGTGCGAATTACATCATTGCCTGTTGCTGTGCCGTAGAGTATACGACTTAAATCTATAATTTCCTCACGAGTAATGACCTCGCCGTTATCAAACGATGCGTTTACTATCTGTCTTTGATTTCGCCAGAAAAAATCTACTAATACAACTCTATTTGTCGCTGCGCTCAAAAGCACTGTGCGGTCTGCACCAACAGGTAAACCACCATTTAGTACGATAACTTCAAGATTGAAGCCATTGCGAACAAAAAATACTTCGTCCGGCGTTATATCGTCTGTAAACTCCAACATGTCCAGTGTTACATTTGTGCCGTTGCTATTTGCAGTAATCCGGTTAAGACCATATCCGCGACCAATGACATAAGTATCTGTATCCATGCCGCCAGTTATGGTGCTGTTACCTGTTCCGGGATAAACGCGATTGTTGCCACCCGTAAGTGTAATTGTGTTGTTACCGCCAATACCGAATATCGTATGACCGGAATTATCCGGTGTGCGAATTACATCATTTCCGGTTGCCGTACCGTAGAGTATGCGGCTTAGTTCTATGATTTCCTCGCGTGTAATGACCTCGCCATTGTCAAATGAGATGTCTACTATCTGTCTTTGTCCTCGCCAGAAAAAATCTACTAATACAACTCTATTTGTTGCGGCGTTCAAAAGCACGGTACGGTCTGCACCAACAGGTAAGCCCTCGTCCAATACGATAACTTCAAGATGCCAGCCATTGCGAACAAAAAATACTTCGTCCGGTGTTATATCGTCTGTAAACTCCAACATGTCCAGTGTTACATTTGTGCCGTTGCTATTTGCAGTAATCCGGTTAAGACCATACCCTCGCCCAATGACATAAGTATCTGTACCCAAGCCGCCCATTATGGTATTGTTGCCTGTGCCGGGGTAAACTCGGTTGTTACCACCCGTTAGCGTAATTGTGTTATTACCGCCAACGCCGAAGATTGTATGACCGGAATTATCCGGTGTGCGAATTACATCATTTCCGGTTGCTGTGCCGTAGAGTATGCGGCTTAATTCTATGATTTCCTCGCGTGTAACAACTTCGCCATTGTCAAACGATGCGTTTACTATCTGCCTTTGTCCTCGCCAGAAAAATTCTACTAATACAACTCTATTTGTTGCAGCTGCCAAAACCGCTGTCCGATCTGCGCCAACAGGTAAACCACCGTCCAGTACGATAACTTCAAGATTCAGACCATTGCGGATAAAGAATACTTCATCCAGCGTTATGCCATCCGTAAAGAATAGCACATCACGCACCGTATTTGTACCGTTGCTGTTGGCGGTTATTCGATTCAGACCATACCCGCGTCCAATGGAATAAACATCTGTACCCATGCCGCCAAATATAGTGTTGTTTCCAGTACCGGGATCAGCCAGATTGTCACCGCCTGTTAGTGTAATTGTATTACCACCGCCACGGGCATAGATAGCATGTCCACGGGTGTTAGGTGTGCTGATATTTTGATTGCCAATTGTTGATCCCCAAACTATTGTTTCAGGGAATCGCCAGTAGTGGGGGTATAGATGTACGTCCTCAAATATAGGTTCGCGGAAGCTGAAAAAGTTGTGGGCGTTTGGATTTGGGTTATGATGTATCCAGCCAATGAACAAATACCCCTCGTCCAAGCGGCATGGTGCGGGGAACGCTGCCGTTACGTCACGAACGCTGCTACCATAGGGAACTTCTATAGTGCGGTAAGGTTCGGAGCCGCCGCGTTGGAATGGGTTTGACGCTCGGTCAAATGTAGCGTTCCGGTTGACTGATGCTTGGGTCGCTCTAGAGGGTGTTGTGGTGCGAGAACCACCCAAGGTACGAGAGTCAAGCCTTAAGCTATACCTTGCGCGTAAGTTTGGATCATTATGTGTGTTAACGCGTCCTCTAAGAATAATATGATGCCCATGGCTTCTAAGAGTACCTCTGCTTCCCGTTGTGGCATGTACTCCTCTGATAACGCTATTAGTATCTCCATATCTTGCTAATTGTGCATCAAAGGTTGTAAGGTAATCCTGCCAATCAGCGTCACTGCCACTTTCGGGTGTACTTGGAAATAGGTATCTAGAAATAGTGATAGCGGTGCTGATCCCAGATCCCGCCTTAGGAATCAGCGGTACAATTGCCGTAAGTGCCGTTGGAACATTTCTGCGCTCATAAACATTCATAGATTGGCGTCTGCTAACAAAAACTCTCCTATTAGATTCAAGGGCGTTAGGCATATAAATTGTTAGCGCAAAATTGTCAATAAAACTGCCTTGATTGATTCCTGACTGACCATCGGGTCGCATTCCGAAAACTCTTCCAGTATGCGGATTGTACTGAGCAATGAAACCACCTTGATACGTCGCTGTCATACCTGCTTCCCATTTATTAGGATCACTATCACTTGCATTGAGTTCAATGTTGCGAGGTGTAAAATGGACAAACGTCACTTGTACGAAATAATGCCCTGCACGTACCCGCCGAGTATACACGGACGCATGGAAAGGCGGTATTGCATCATCCCAAGTGAAGCGAAAATCATGATTCCATCCTACGCTTGCAAAAAGCGAAGGGTCAATACCAAAGTCATCAAGATATGCGTAAGTACCACTACTGCTGTTAAATGTATTTACTAAACTTCTCCAAGCGTTATCAGTGCTAAATGGCGTAATTTGTATCTCATTTGAATCGTACATAAGAGAATCATCAGAACCCGTAAAAACGGGTGCTGATGATTCGTCACTCCAATATTCGTACCAATTAGAATTGAAAGCGTCTTCATGCCACTCATACCAGCGGTATTCTTCGTTCAAAAAATCTCCATGTGCTAATCTAGCAATTTTAAGAGCAAGTTCCCTGTCTTCAATAGTTCTTGTGACCGGGAGTAAGTTTTCGCTTCTAACGGAGTTATGGAATACATCAAACATTTCATTTGTGATTTTCATGTCAAAGGTCATTAGATGGTGATTGTCAATTCGTTGCAATGTGATACCGAAGCTAATATCAATATCATCACTATACCACTCAGTCCTAGACATTCTAAACTGGGTAAAATGGATATTTCCAAATCCATTCATATCGCCATGAACAAGATTAACAGGGAAGTCAGGTGCATCTGTAACATATATCGTACCATATGTTTCAAATGGAGTTGCACCGTTGCCATAGTCTAGTACGCCAGAGATTATGACGTTACCATCATCAACGGACAGGGACACATCAGTTAGTGTGGGCTGAAAACTTCTGGTTCTGCCCCTGCTATCCCAGCTTTCCCACATTTCATTCTGAGTTTCACCAATACCGCCCGTCATGTCTGGCAATGCAAAGGTAAAATCTGCGCCGCCGAGCGGTTCTACAAGCTGCGGGGGTTCGATGTCGTAATCTTCCGGGTCGTAGTCCTCTGGTTCGTCCGGTGTTTCGGTGTCTACATTTGGATCTGTCGCGATGTAGTCCGGCTGCGTGTTCTCCGCACCGTTGCGTCCTGCAATAACCGCAATTGGTACTATCGACAGTATCAATGCCGCCAGCAAAACGAAACTAATCGTTTTAGTTTTTTTATTCATGCTTCAAAATAACATCCTTTCATTTGTACAGTATATTCACAATGAACATAATTTTACTACAACAATTGGCTCACTTGTATATGTAGTGCGACAATTTTATATCATTGTGAAATGATTGTCAATATTTTACTCTAAAAAGAATAATCTATTTACTATTTTTTGCCATTGCCATTAGACTTGCTCTTAGCAAATGCCATATCTTATCTATCTTTTCTTGCATCTCAATAAAATCCTGTTCATATATGCGAGTGGTGCTGTTCACTTGCCGCGCTATCTGATTGATATTTACGCCTATCTTCTGCATTTCGGCGGCAATGGCTTTTAAGTCCGAATTGTCAGTATTGATTATATAGCCATCAATAGAAATTTTTCTAAGATAGGCTGCGAGGTTGTTTGTACCAAGTAAGCTCATTTTCTCTAAAATCATTTGTTGTTCAGCTTCGGTGACACGGAAGCGTATCATTATGTCACGCTTGCGTCCGCCTGTGTTTTCTTTTGCATTGTCCATACTGTAAATTCTCCTTTGATTTTTTGATTTTGCAAGGGGTTTGGGTTCTCCCAAGAAAGAGGGTTCGGGATTCTTCCCGGCAAGCACAAAAACGCAAAGCCGGAGGGCGGTGCGTTTTGACGGCAAAGGACACCACTTTTTCAAAGTGGGGCACCTTTGCCTATGCTTGATAATTTTCCAAGTCCCGTTTTTCTCCTACTACTAATACGATTGAAAATGTGTTTTTGCCAAAAAATCAAACGAATTTTGAAAATAATTTTTGCTAGAGCATCACCCGAATAGTCCTGTACCATAAAAATACCGCTGACCTAAAGGATATTAACAGCGATTTATACCGCTAACCTGTTGTGATTTTGAGTGTAAAAACACAACGGGGGATTGGTCTTGAAAAAATATTTTCACTTTTTTTGCAATTTTTTTGGCAAAATCGCGTTTTCAATTGTATTAATGGTGAGAATTGGTTGACTACTTACCGCTGATAATTACGTTTCGATCCCATATTTTAACATGTTGAAAAAATATTTTCATCTTTTTTGCAATTTATTTGGCAAAAACGCAAATCAAAACGTATTAGTAGTGAGAGAACAGACCATCCACTGCAAGGGTGAAATTGAATGCTTTATAGAGCCGCGGAAAACTTTTTTTTACTTTTTTTGTAATTTCTTTTGCAAAAATGCGTTTTCAGTTGTATTAGTAGTAGGAAGATAATCCAGACTACCTGCCCCTGTACCTTGACAAAGAAAGCCCGCAAGATAACGGCGGTGCAGTATAGAAGCAAAACGGATACTTTCGATTTATGCAGAGCCGGGCGGCTTGTGCGCCACGATGCTTTCCCCTATGAGGAAAGTGGAGCGATAACCACAACGCCGTAATGTGAGCATGGCAGCTTACGGGCAATGACGCATAAGTCGGTATAATGATACTCCCGCCTAGCCACAGCCCGAGCGTTAAAAGCGTCGCAGGCAATGGGGGCGGCGGCATGGAATCCATGCCGGGGTGTAATTCCCGTGAGGACGCGCCAGCGTCTGTCCGTGTTAACAAGTATTTTCTATTACAAAATCTGCAATGAAAGGGGCTTTTTATTATGGATCAAACAGCCCGAAAAGACATAGGAATGTCCCCTATTATGCGAGAGCATAACATAAGAGGGAAGAAATATGTTATAAAAAGCGTTTTTATCGGAAATCAGGATATTAAGACCACGCTGTTAAAACTTGCTGAACGAAAGGCTATAAGGGAAATGGGAATAGATAGTGACGTTTAGTCTATCGGTAATTTTTCACGGGCAATGATGCGATAATATAGTTTACACCTAACGCGCTTTATTGTATAATTGGCGTTAGGTAAACTGCCTTGTTGCGCCGAAGAAAGGAGCTATAAAAATGGCGCATGAGGTAAATACAAAAAAGTGGCATCCCGCAATATATGCAAGGCTGAGTAATGAGGACGAGGACAACAGGAAAAAAGGTATTTCACTATCAATTGAGCATCAAATTGATATGCTGAAAGACTATGTTCAAAATCAAGGCTGGCAAACGCCGAAAGTCTTTTATGACGATGACAGAACAGGCACTAATTTTGACCGCAAAGGCTTTCAAGATATGTATGCAGAAGCGCAAAGCGGTACAATCAATGTTATTGTCATCAAAGATACTAGCAGATTCGGGCGCAACTGGGTACAAAGCGGTTTATACTTTGAAAAGATTGAGGAAATGGGTATTAGGTTCATATCAATTCAAGAGAGCTTGGACACAGCAGACCCGAAATGTCCCGCGCTGAAAATGCTACCGTTCTATTTCATATTCAACGAGTGGCACAGCCAAACCACTTCGGAAAAGATAAGAACAGTATTCAATAAGCAAGCGGAACAGGGAAAGTATTTAGCAGCGTATGCCCCATATGGTTTTGACAAAGACCCTAACGACAAATACAGGCTAATTATAGACCCATGTGCAGCAGGTATTGTTAAGCGAATTTTCGAAATGCGATTGCAAAAGCTAAGTCAAGGTGCGATTGCAAAGATACTTAACACCGAGGGTATTTTATCGCCAAGCGGCTACAAGGTTGAAAAGCACGGAATTAAAAATGGTCGTCCCCGCGCTCACAAATGGTCGTCAAGCTCTGTAATTATGGTAATCAGCAATCCCGCTTATTGCGGCGACATAGCACGCAACAGAGTAGGCTGTGTAAGTTACAAAAACCAAAAGCAATTGAGAAAACCTTTTGAGGATTGGATTATTGCTAAGGACATGCACGAGCCAATAATAAGCCGTGAGGATTGGCAAAAATGCCAAGATATGCAGACAAGCAATAAACGGGTACGTAGTACGTCTAGTGAGGGCGTGGCATCATTTACAGGGCTGTTAAAATGTCCCGATTGCAGTTACAGTTTAGTTCGCACAAGCACATACTACAAACTTGCATCCGGTGAAAGAAAACCACTTGTAGCTTATAATTGTGGAACGTATGGAAGAAAGGGTAATACGGCTTGCACTTCCCACTATATCCTAGAGAGGGACTTGAAAGAGTTGGTTATTTCCGACATACGGGAAAAAGCGGGGGAAGTCTTACAGGATGAAAACGCCGCAAGGGAACGCTTTTACACGATCAAAGCAAAGGCAAGCGGTACACGCCTAAACTCGGACAGAACCGCGCTAAAACGGGTAAATAAAAGACTTGGAGAGATTGAAAAGCTCTTGCAGGCGGCTTTTGAAAAATCTGTTTTGGGCAGCGAATCGTCCGACATGTTTACAAAGTATGCGCGGAAGTACGAAACTGAAAAGCAAGAGTTGGTGCAAAAGGCGCAAGAACTATCGGTATCCATTGAACGACAAAGCCAGACCGAAAATGATGTTAGCACATTTATAGCCTTGATGAAGAAGTATAGTGACATAACCGAATTAGATCGTGCAACGGCTGTAGAGTTGATAGACCACATAACTATATCTGCAAGTGTGGTCAAGCCAAGAGAAATTGTTATCTTTTACAACCTTATGGGAAAAGTTGAATAATCACTTGCGTTTATGTGTGATTGCCTTTACCCCGGCTGATAATTTTGATGTTCAAATGAAATATAGCTATAGGCAGACTTCCTTTCCCTATAGGCAGATTCACCACCATGTGAGCAAGGGGGTTGAGGGGGAATGCAGTTCCCCCCTGATTTCGTGACGATAGGCACGAAAAGCCCCCGGCAGGGCGCACAGCACCGGCAACGCCGGTGTATAAGTGCGCCATTCGGACAGGGCAACCAAGGGATTTAGCTGGCCTGTGCCACAGTATCGCTATCCTTTGGCTCTGTGGCTGTTGCTTTGGGCAGTGTCGCTTCTGTGGGGTTAGGTGCCGTTGCCTCGCTGCTCTGGACTTTCAGACCATTCAAGATTTTCTTTGCATACTCGGTCTGGATGGTTCTTGCCAGGAAAGTTTGGACTTGTTCGTTGGTGAGCATATCCGCGTCCGAGATAAGGCTTTCGACAATCGCGCCGCGCTCAATGAGGCGCTTGGTTCTGACTTTGCGGTCATCTTCTTTTTGCTTTTGAATCAGTTGTTTTTTCCGATTTGCAAGCTGCGCGATTTGTTCTTCAATGCTCAAAATTCCCTCCGTCTTGGTTTTTGCCATGATAGATTCTCCCTTCGATAATTGGTAGATGTAGTTGTTCGTATTGTCATTCATCTACTATCGAAAGTTTACAGCAATATTTTCCCAAAATCAATAGACGTGGACTAAATATTGTGATATACTCTACTTGATGATGTCATACTTCTATTTTAGAAAAATATTTTCGGGGGCTGGGTAATGGGCGCTTTCCACGCAATGTTTTGGAATAATCGGGTTTTCGTCAACATAAAACACCAGTATCTCAACAATGAAATACTGGTGCGATATTTGAATTTGGATGTGGAAAAGCTTGAGGAATACTACAATGAGCTGCGGTATATGCTACCACAAATTATGATTAGTCACGAAATCAGCCCGATGTTTGCTACTCAAGATTATGACGACCGGGTGCGGGATGTGCAGAAAATCTTAACTAGGATTGACAATATCTATTTGACGTTGCCTCCGTATGATGTTTGCATGGACGGTTCAAGAGATTATGGTGGGCGGCTCTATAAGAGCTTGAATTGCCATCGGTATTTATTTGAGGATGGGTCACGCACTAACCCGCATGGCACCGGATTAATTTACGCAGACAGCAACGAGTATGGGTATCTTACTTATGATGATAATAGTGGCAGGGAAGTATTTTGGCTAAAGCGATTTGACCTCACACCAGTATTAGAGAGGCAGGAACTACAATTTGATTTGGCAGAATTGATTGAGGAAATTGACGCTGCTAATGCGAATATTAAGCAGACCGTTAATCCGTATATCCACTGGCTTGAGGGTGTGTTGCGTGTGAAATGTGTTTATGCAAAATTACTTAATGAGTTTTACCATATCCGGCATTCGTTTTTGGATGAGCATGAGATAGCTGCACAGTTTGCAAAGTATCTGAACACGGAAAAACTTGCGAGTAAAGCCTATATGCGGATGGGGTCTGCCGAGCCGCAGGCGGTAAAGTATGAAGTTTTTCGGGCTGACGATAACAGCAAGCCGATTTTGTGCAACAGCTATGATTTTGAGCGCATCGGCGACTTTCTTTATACGGATTTTTTCTGCGGGCTAAAAAGCAATCATGTTCCCAAGAAGTGCGCCAACTGCGGCAAGTGGTTTTTGCTGCCGCATGGGAAGTATTCTGATTATTGTGAGAATCCATTGGACAACGAGCCAAGCAAGACTTGCCGGGATGTGAGCGCAAGAAAAAAATATGACGACAAGTGCCGCGCCGACCCGGTATGGCTGGCGTACAACCGGGCTTATAAGGCGCATTATGCACGGTATATGAAAAAGAAAATGACGAATGTGGAATTTGAAGAATGGGGAAGGTATGCGATTGAGTTGAGAGAGAAGATGGTTGAGGGGGAGTTGGAGTTTGAGGAATATGAAAGGTTGCTGAAAATATAGAGTGTGTTTTTGTTTTACAAAAACACACTCTAATGCGGTTATGCATCAATCCACCGGCTACGGTATATGGGCAGCCAGGTCAATTCCGATATGATTACTCAACTCATCTATCAGAGTAGCACCTTGTTCACTCCAGTTGGTGAAAGAAGATAACATAAGCCGAAGGGCAATAGTGTTGTTAGACCCTGGTACAGCTTGTGATAAATAAATAATTGTAATAAAATAAGGCTCTCCTGGTCGTTCAAAGTTCAAAACAAAAAATGCCGTGTTTGACTCATAGTTTATTCTTAGAGGAACGGTGGCGTTTGAAGCGAGACCTTGGCGGTTTCGCTGTAATATATCATGTTCTATCAGTGCACTTAAAGAATCAAGTACATCGGGGGATGGCCATAGCGAATAATTCATATGAATTACTTCAAGTTCATTTGTCCAACTTGAAACGACACGTCTTGGCTCATCTTGCTCAATTTGACCGACAGCAATGATAGGCACACTGTATGTAGCCCCGGTCTCTTCATCCGTAAAGATATGCGTTATAAATAAATCTCTATCTATTAAATCATGAGCCAGAAGGTTTATGTCGGAAAAATCATACACTGGAGATGCTTTAGTCGTCTCCCAGTCAACCATGGCAAGAGATGTATTTTGTCGCAACTCACTCTCGCTTGAAGTCACTAAAAATACTCCGACAAATGCGATTAAAACAAACAAAACCACCGCAATAATGGAAGCGTATCTTTTGGGATGGGTTGCACTTGAATCATCTAGCAATGTGTAGCGCCTATCCTCCCAGTTAATCAAGTATGAACAATGCTTGTTTAGTAAATGGATTTTGTAAAAAACAACGGATACAAAGTAATATAAAATAAACAAGGCGAGCAAAACAATTCCAGCCAGTATCATTCCCAGTACCGGTCTGTCGTTCATCGTTCTATTTACAAAGAATACTGCTGTCACACCGATTACTATATGACGGCGATAGGCTCTATACGTTAACATTCGGAGTTTGCACATAACTGTGTGGTCGGAAGCATCATCGGACAGCTCAGACAGCTCGTCAATGTCTCTCATGCGGGTTCTCGTTGCCAAGAAGCCTATAAAAGGTATTGCTAAAAACACCACGAAATAAAAGAGCGTAAAACTATAGAGTAAGCGTTCAGAAATTAGATACAATAGAAGAATAAGAATTGCGAAGCAAACACACCATAAAACGCCGCTGTGCAAAAGCTTTCTCTTAACCGGAATATTCGTGTTTACGGCTCCCGGACTGTTGTGTAACAAAATATATTTTTCCGCAAATTTGGGGTTCATCGTTACTCACACCCCCTTTGCCTATTTATAGCATCTCTCAAAGCATCAAGGTGATGCGTCTCCCATCCTAGACCATATCCCCAATAAGGCACTGGATTTCCCCACTCATCTCGCGGTTGAATCTGATCAGGAGGAATGCTGAAAATGGAGTATAATACATCGAATGTCCAAGCTTCAACACCTCCACCAATGAGTATGGCAGAGTTGGGGTCAACAGGCATTATTGGTGCTGCAACCGCTCCTCCAGCTAAAGAAGCTAATGCAGCTGCAAAAGCCGCGTTAAATGAAGATTGATTACTAGCAGCTGCAGCTGCGCCTAATCCTCCTGCCACTGATCCAGGGACACCTACTGCATCACCGCCTATAGTTACAATATCATTTGACCAATTAAGCAGGGAGCTTACTACTCCTGGAATCCGATTTGGCAAGTCAAGCCAAGCATCCGCAATCGGACCGAACATTTCGTCTAAGAACCATTGTCTAAGCTCTTCCTCTAGCGAATTTGCTGCCCGCCCAGTTCTATCAACATATGATAACGGATTCCCTACGCAATATGAGTATAAGTTTTTGCTCTGCAAAATCCCCAGTTTATACGGAACAAGGCCGGCATTCGGTGCTTTGTGTCACTTATCTCCGAATATCATATTCCTCGGATGCCAATGTGGGTCTTGAGAAATCATGCGTGAAGTACGGGGGTCATAGTATCTCGCCTGCGCGTAGTACATTCCTGAGATGCTGTCTGTCAGGTATCCATAGCACCTATTTTTGAGCGGTGGCTTTCCATAGCGAAAACCACTGCTTATCGTTTCATTTGTTTTTGTCAATCTATTGCTCCTATAAACCGATAGTAAATTGTGATGTCCATAGTTTTGTGTCCGTCAATCGTCTTCGATTGCCCTATTACAATTTTATCAATCAGCTCTACTAGCACCGTTCTGTCTAATCCCTTAATCGTTGTATAGTTTCGAATCAGTTTAACAAAGGAATCTGTATCTTTCTTGTTTGCCTTTATTCGTTCAATTTCTTGCTCTGCATTCTCAATCTTCATGTAAATTCCGGATTGTTCTGCCTCGTAATCCGTCAAAAACTTGTTAAACCTGTCGTCTGTCAACTTGCCGGTTACATTGTCTTCGTACAAACGTTTCATAATGACGTCTAATTCCGTATACCGAGCATTCAGCTTCTTCAGATCGGTGGTCAAGATTTTCATTTCCTTTTCATCTTTATCCCCATTCTGTTTCAATAATTGCTCTGTCAGTTCATCCGCTTTCCACTCTGCAAGTCTTGAATATTCGAGAATATCGTCTAAAACAACTTGCTCCAATGTATCTTTGCGAATATAATGGTTTGTACAAAATTTCTTTCCGTGCCTTCGATATTGACCACAACAATAGTATGCGTCACCTGATTTGTCTTTTTGGGTTGAATATCCGAGCGTATATCCGCAATCCTCGCACTTCAAGAGCCCTGCAAACATGTGAACTTCTTTACTTCTTGTCGGATGTAGTCTGCTGTCAATCAGCTTTTGCGCAAACTCCCAAGTTTCAACATCTACAAGCGGTTCGTGGGTATTCGGCGTGATTATCCATTCTTCCTTTGGCTTAATCTTAGGCGGTGTTCTCCCGAATCTTGCATATTCCATCATTCCTTGCACCGTGTCACCAAGATAAGTCCTGTTTCGCAAGAGAGCGATAACCACTTCGGGAAGCCACCTTTTATTAGGCTTTGGCTCTTCGCCTAATAATATTTTACGGTGATTTCTGGTAGTTGGAACACCTTCATCATTGAGAATTTTGCAAATTTTCTTGCTGCCCAAACCAGACCTTGACATTTCAAAAATGCGCTTAACCACCACTGAACCAGTTTCTTCCACTATTAATCTATGTTTGTCTTTCGGGTCTTTTTGATAGCCCATCGGGGCGTGCGCACTCAAAAATTTACCCTGCTGCTTTTTTGCCCTTAATGCCGTTCTTACCTTATTTGAACAGTCTTTTGCGTACATTTCGTTGAGGATATTTTTGAAAGGCGCTATGTCATTGTCACTGTTAAGAGTGTCAATCCCATCATTTAGAGCAATAAATCGAACGCCGCGGTCAGGGAAATACACTTCGGTATATTGTCCTGTCGCCAAATAATTACGTCCAAGTCTTGACAAGTCCTTGACAACTACCAAATTCACCTTACCGTCCTCAACATCATCAATCATACGCTGAAAATCGGGGCGGTTGAAATTTGTGCCGCTATATCCATCGTCTATATAACAGCCAAACACAGTCCAACCTTTGTCTTTAACGTACTTTTCCAGCATTTCTTTTTGTGTAGAGATGCTAGAACTTTCACCGCTTCTGATATCATCATCTTTTGACAAACGGCAGTAAACACCTACATTGTACCTTTTTTGTTCCCTCATTATTTTACCTCCCGAAGAAACAACAAGTCAATGATTTTCGCAGAACTATTATAGCATAATCCTGCGGAAAATTCAACTTATTGCTTTGGTTTCATTCTTTGTTTTACAATATTCCCCAAAGCCTTGTCTAACGTGGTTTTGCCAGTAAATATGGATTTTATGTTTATCGTTGTATCGCCTAATCTAAGCGCCCTTTTACACGCTTGCATGTTCTGCTCTACCAAATGTATTTTGCCGCCAATGGGAACTTCGCTGTGAGTATCGAAAGGTTTTTCTGTACAGTTATCTTTTTTCGCCATACCAGATGCCCCTTCTATTCTATCTTCATTTTGCATTACCTCCACCGGAGCTAGTAATCTTAAACTATCTATATTCCCCCAACAGAATGTCCCATTCATAGAAAAAAGCAAGCCTCGGCAAAACTTGCCGAGGCTGTCTGAGTGTGATATAATTGTCCTACGCTTCGCCCATTTTCAACAATTTCACCGCCTCCGGCAGAATCAACTTGCCATCCACGCGATGCGTAGCAAAGAACCCAATCTGATCACGCTCGGCGTATAGCTCGTTAAGCACTCGGAATCGCGTATCCCGCCGGTCGGCAATCCAGTAATAGTTGAAATCACCAAAAGCTAATGGCGTGGCTTCTGCCGCAATCTCCGGCACAAACGGCGATGTATACACTGGTCTGCCAAGAATGGTATCCGGTGTGCTGTCTTTAACGGACGGTTGCCAAATATACTGCCCGCTGTTATCTTTC
>Ga0131853_10002102_pt1 | contig 35788 bp, 18 predicted proteins | sample TergutLab28metaG_FD_92764 | JGI IMG/M metagenome (GOLD analysis project Ga0131853, IMG submission 92764) | Labiotermes labralis P1 segment gut microbial communities from Petit-Saut dam, French Guiana - Lab288 P1 (version 2) (version 2) | ecosystem: Host-associated > Arthropoda: Insects >... | reverse complement strand
GGCTGAGTGGACCCCGTTCCAGACCCACTACTACTCAGAAAATCTGGTAGCGCCGGGGATCGAACCCGGGACCTCTGTATCAGTAGCCAGAAACTCTGACCACTAGACCACAGAGGCGGTCAGGTATTATAACAACTAAAACAATTCTGTCTGTAATTCTACGATGTTTATTCCAACAACTGCAGAAGGTTTAGATACAGAAGTACACAATCATACAGTAAACCTCCTACACAGTTCGACTTTCTCGGGCATCTTCAGGAAGGTATTCGACAAAGAAATACGCACCATTAGCTAATTATGTAACAGATGTGCGATTGGCGATTGTAGAATCAAAAAATATGTTAAAATTGTATAAAAATTATTAAAATATGTAGTGCAAATCGCATGTAAGTCTATCGTAATATTTGTAATGTAAACGCCAACATCTATCGTAGAAAGCCATCTTCGTTTCCAGGGATATGTCTCTGCGTCTTCTGTGGTTTATGTCACCATTGACGGATGGACACTTTTTAATCATTTTTATACAATTTTAACATCTGTTGTTACTCTACAGTTGCACATCTGTGACATAATAATTTGCCACTGCTGTGTGTATCTTGGTCGAATACCTACCTGAATATGGCCTAAGAAGGCCGAAACATGTAGAAGGCTTGCTGTATGATTGAATAACTTTGTATGGAACTGTTTTCCAATTTTCCTATTGTTGGAATAACCGCTGTAGAATTACCTTACTGTATGGAAAATAGATAATATTAAATTCCCTCTGTATTCTCTAGTAAGTGCTTAGATGTAAGTTAGGTGACAAAGACGCTGAGTGTTAATATACATTTCGTGACAAAATCTGCAGCCTGTTCCTACGCGTTGCAGTTGTAATCCTTAGCTGTTGAAATGCTAGTGCTAACTGTACATACCAACCTGTGTGACATTTAAAAATTGAATTTTGCTTACACGTCCGTCTTAGTCATGTGTTGTGCCTGATTCTCGGAGCAAACATAATTACCTGCTTGATTTAAATAATGAAGAAGGATTCTCTCCTTTGCGAGTTAAGAGTTGGCTTTTCACAATATAAGTAATTTAGATGGCACTCTGTATTAAAATGGTGAATGCTGCACTTATTTGGCAGTGTTATGGAGTATGCAAACTAAACGTGTAAGCCACTATTGTGACTTGGATTTATGAACCTCAGACCTCTTTATTGCAGCTCAAGACATGCAGGCGTATCAATTGAATATCGTAAAACTTCACTCTTATGCCAATACACTAGCGTGCCAGTCTTCTGGAGAACAGTTCTGACGTATTGGTTAGTCTCAACGCAGTTGATTCAAACTTGCACGCGAATGTCGTAAAGCTTCGTAGCAACTGTGGCTTTCTACGGCTTAGCAAGGAGAGGTTCACGATATGAAATTGTAGGAACATATAAATAGCTGTTCTAAAACTGTTCTGAGACTATTCTTGAACTAAATTACTTATTATTCATCTCAAAGGGATAAAGTCAGTCAGGCAATATTGATCTTTCCAAGAAGGTTTCGCAGAATGTTCAGTACGTGAGAGGGAGGCGTGTAGTCACGGTCGGAAGGCCTAGGGTCATGACTGCTGCCAGTTATCACATTTCACTGATCAGTTCTTGTAGAATTCTGTCTAGAGTTACTTGACTTCAATCTTGGTCAGGTTACCGGAATCTGTCTTATTGTAACCCTATCACTACTCTTCTGACTACAGAATGTCATGAAATGTCTCAGTAATTGTGACTCACTTTACCAAACAGAACGTAACCTAACGTAACCTAACCTGACTTAATCCAATGTAACTTAAACCATACTAACATAACTTTGAAGTAGTGTTTTGTATGACAAGATAATTCAACTCACATGACAAACCTAATGAAATCTGGCCACGGTGAAAACAGGAGTGGTGGGGATATAACAGAGTGGTGGGATTATTAACAGGAAAAGTCTGTTTACTGTACTAAGTGACGTTTACGTGGGTTACCTCTTTTTCTCCAAAGCAGCAAACCATATTTAAATAGAACACGACTACCACCTTCCAAACCCACATACCCTATTATTTATGATCATTTCATTTCATTAAGTGCTGCAGCAGGAAGTTGTTAAAAACGTAGCAGTTGATCAGTATTTTAAGATTGTACTGGGCAGAATAGGTTAGAATGGTCTGTCTCCAGGTCAAGATTCCAGCCTTATCTCCCTAAATGCAAAAGAAGTATACCAGTCATTGGAATGCAGCTTGCTCGCAGATTCCAGCTAATTTCTCAGTCCGATAGCTTACTTTGAACTGCAGGGGACACGTCGTTCATGTACGATACTTGTACAGCAGTGCTGCATGTAGGTAATAGCCAGCAGCTTAAAACAAACGAACTGTGTCCTTACGGAACACTGTGTTTGATTCAATCTGTAGAAGACAACCACGTGAACTTAGCAGACGGTAATATCACAGTAAGAGCTTGAGGAGTAAGTAAACAATCATGTAAGTAACTACTAACTAACCAACCATCCAGCCAACCAAATCCGTGGAACAAAATCCTTCTTGCAAAGCTAATAGTTCCTCAGTTAGTCAAGAATTTCCCCACATTTTGTGGAACCCGAATGTTTGTTACATTGTTAGCAAGGGCCCACAATTTGCCCTTTTCCTGAGCCAGATGAATCCTTCCCATGGGACGTCTAGGTCTTGTAATTGGGCTATTTCCATCCAGCTTTCAACCAAAATCCCTTGCAGGCTACAAGCCCCACACAACTCTATCCCTTTAGTTTGATCCTCCTACTATTATTTGGCGAGGAGTGCAAATCATTAAGCTCCTTGTCATGCAGTTTCTCCAGCCTTTTCTTAATTCTTCAGTCTTACGTCGAAATATTTTCCTCAGTGCCCTGTTTTGAAACACTCTCAACCGCTGTTCTGCTTACGTGAGCGAAAAAGTTCCACGTTTTATGACGAAAATATTATACCTAGTCCTATACGGTCTTATATTTGTATTTGACGCAGAGGTACACCGAAGATATAGAGCCAAATCTTAGCAAACACCCCACGAATTTAATCTAATCTTACTGTTTTTCTGCGTTCAATTTTTTCGTTATTGTTTTCCCCAAATATTTGAATTTTGCAGCAGTTTAGAAGAATTTATTAGTCGTGTTTATGGAGTGATTGTGACTCATTCTGTTGACGAGGCAAAATTAAAGCCTAGTTACCTGTAGCTCTTCACTTTAGGAATATTATTTAAAACTGTATATTGGGCCGCAATGCGTCAATACGAGTTGATATTTAAGTGACTTGAATGTTCTGCTGGAATATATGAAGAGAATAAGTCACCTGGAAATCAAAATCGTAGAATGAAGGGTAATATTGGAAATCGTTACATTTAAGTAAGGAAGGGATGTTGGAGCTGTTTTCCATTTCTGTTCTTTTTGTTCAAATATCTCTTAACTTCAATATAACAAGAATTTTATGGAACTTCTGAATTACTGGAGAAGAAAGTTCTGTTGCAGATATGTACGGAAACATCGAGATATGTAGCGACTTGCTCTCAGCATCGATAGAATATAGCCCTACGTCAATTTTATATTAGGCTATAATTTTCGTGAGGAGGTGAAGAGAAAATACCCATAGAAAATCGTTAACTTGAATCAGGGGTGTATAGGCTTTTCTTTTGATAAAGTTTTACAGCCGTAACTTTGGGATTAGCGGGCCTTACATGTAAAACTTACAGTAAGTTGTATTTTTTTTTCTGTGGCGCTGCGGCCCAATGCGGGCCATGACCTCCTCGTTATTGAAGTTTCTAGATCACACACAACGACGCTACACAGTCGGTAGGACTCATCTGGACGAGTGATAAGCAACTTACAACACACAACACTCACAACAGACAAACATCCATGCCCCCGGTGGGATCCGAACCCACGATCTCAGCAGGCGAACGGCCGCAGACCTACGCCTTAGACCGCGCGGCCACTGAGACCGGCACAGTAAGTTGTGTACCTAACCAAAATTATTTTGCAGTATTTACAGTACAGTATAATTTACAAATATGGCCGTGGGCCGCTGGTTGGGCGTGATGGAATGATAACATTTAAATTGGTGTTAAAGAATAGGTGTAAGGATTTGAATTGTATTGCCAATGGTTATGGATAGCTTTCATTTTGACTGTTGCGATTAAAGTAATAGAGCTGAGGAGAAATATTTAGACTGGGGCGGTGGGGAACTCTTTAAATAACTGAAAGCTTGTAGTTTCTTAAGGAGGGACTCTGCTGCGTTGGGCTCATGTATTATGATTGCTATTTTGAAGGTTTATACTGTAGTGAGCAGAATTTATTTGAATCTGTCTGTGTGCTATGAAAAGATAAGAACCAACCCTGAATAACGAAATTCAAATCATATTTGTATTCCGTCTTTCTAAGTAATTCCCCCCTGTCCAATTACGGAGTTATATTTCAAGCGTATTCACTTACCCAGCATTGTTCTTTGTGTTTGTGTTACGACGTCTGAAACAGACAGAGACACAAAGATGTTAGGTGTGCCAAAATGCTCGATATGTTGATGACCAGAATAAAAATGTAATGAAATATTAAGACAGGTACCAATATTTTGTTATTTAATTTAGCATTAACAAAGATCCGTAATAATACATTATAAAATGCCTTTACGCGTTTATGTTTATAACATTCCACGATTCACGTGGTGATGACCTAAAAATTAAAGACATTCTGTAAATGGAATTTCGAAGTACTGAAAAGAAATTCATAGTATATGCGTATGAACAATTTTAATTAGTCGTAAAACCAATTTTTTTTTCGGTACCATTCTGAAACAAATTTCCTTTGGCTTCAAATCCGCCCAGTCAGTTCAGTTTCTTGAAGTTGCCACACGTCTTCCTGTCGGTGAGTTTTCTCTAACATTTGTACAATACGCTTTGCTTCCTCGCCAAAAGACTTACGGCCAACTTGCATGTCATAGCAGTCTTACTAAAAAAATTCAGTGTTTCTTCTCTAAATAAAAATTTATAACTTTTGTTTTTGAGAAAATAAACTCTAAGACGATAAAATAATTACAGAAGCCAAAAACAGACTTACAACCAAGGACATCTGATCGATTGATGTAGTCACTTGTTCCGACCTTTAGCAAGTAGCCAGTGCTGTCAGTTGCTACGTAAAATAATCAGTGCATTTATTCTGCTACATTTCGTTGTAAATTTCTCCCTTTGAAACATATTGAGGGGGGGGGGGGGGGGGGGGCATATTTGCGGTCATTTTTAACCTGTGAGTGGTCAATTTCACGCTCCGACTGCTTTATGCCAGGGGTATGAGCTGTCGGTTTCCATTAAATATGAGGCTAGATGGACGGCAGGGTCAGTGTGAACTTTTATGTGGAAGAGGAATCTCTTGCACCTGCCGGCAGTTGAACAACTCTTCCTCGGTCGCCCAGTGCGTTACCTGGTATAACACAGACTCATTGTGCTTTCCGCTCAGGTCCTCCAAAAACATACTCTGATTGTCCCTTAAAATCGAGGCCGGGTTAGCACAGTCGGTGTAGCGAATTGTCAACGGCTTTATTGTCCGGGTTTCGAAATCTCGTGGAGGTGAGGGATTTTCTCTTCGAACTTACTCAGACCGGCCCTGGGAGCTCACCTAGCCTACTGTACTGTTGGTACCAGGGCTATTTCCCGGAGGTAAAGCGGCCGAGGCGTGGTGTTAGCTACCCATCCCCTTCTAGCGCCGAGGTTAAAAATGAGTAGAGTCATACCTCTCCTCCCTCTCCGTGCCTCCTGTGGCATGTCATGGGGTGAGGTTTAACTTTAGTACCTTAAAATCTTAGAAACCCAGTTTCTTTTACGTAATTCTCAATTCATCTATGGCAATCGCTCTTCCGTTTGTCATTATATAACCTTTGTAATTGAACAAGTTTGCCGTTAAACAAAATAAGGACCAATCAGAAATCTTCATGTTTGTTTACCGGTTTTTACACGTATAATGGACATTTTGAATCACTGTATCGAATTGCTGTAAAACTAACTGTGCCTTTTGCTTGACAAGATGGCAGTTGAAGAAAGCGCCTCTGTCAGTACTTACTTGATTGTTCAGTCGTCACATTTTGTTGTGCGGACGACATGATCCAGACACACGCTAACACCAACACAGTACGTGCCTTCATGACGCGTTCAGGAAACAACCAAAGCAGACTGGCGTCTGAACGTGGCCCAGCACTGAGTAAAGGGCATATCATGACGTTTTACATGCAAACTTTCCCACCACCGCTGCTGCGCCCTGTAGTGGGTGAGAATGGACTGTTTAGAAAAGGCCCAGGCAATCACCTGATAAAACAAACCTTACATGCACTGGAATATATATACAACAGAGCCATAAAATCTCCTTCTACATATTTCGGCCCTCCATGTGTGCCATCGTTAGGGAGTCTTCACAATGGTTAAAGCAGTGCTTTCGAAATGGCCCATTGTATGCACCAGCACACACTTGTACAGTATTAAAATTTCAATTGAAACACAGAAGAAACCGCTCATGAAATGTCAAAATGTTAAAACAATAGCAGAGATAATGTCTTCGAGCTCTATGTAGTCTCTGGCTGGGGGTACTACGATCTTCAGATGATTAGCATTCGTACAGGGACCACCTCGAAAACCAAATATGGGTAGAGTCCTGGTAGTGTTTTGTGTCTACGCTGTGTATTGAGCAGAAACCTTCTACTCAATAGAGAATGTAAACGCCATATTTAAAAAAAGGTCCAGGTAAATTATTTCTCGAACTATGGATTGTGCCAAAGTGGACCGGGTTAGCGTAGACGGTATATCAACAAGGTTATGGGCTAGACGGTCCTGGGTTCGAATTCCGTTAAGTGTAAGAGATTCTTATTTTTTCCACAACGTACAGACGGGCCCTGGGTCTCACCTAGCCTGGTGTTCCATGGGTTTCGGAGGTTCAAAGTGCCTGGCGTGTAAATTTAACCATTCACCTCTATTTACTTCGAGACCAGTAAGAATTAGCATAGTTCTACCTCTACTCCCTTTTTATACCTTTCTGGCGTGGACAGGGAAAACTTCACTGTTTATGTACTGTGCTAAAACGTTCTCTCTATAGAACCAACATACATTGAGGTGTTGTCCACTGTGAATTTATATGCTAGGTCAATTAATACTGTATCACTTGCTGAGGTGGAATACCACAAATGGCAAACAAAGTACTATCAAATTATAAGGGATAACGTTGGAATATATCGTGGTCTGTAGCTTATTATCATCATTTTTTTTCAAAATAATACAGTCCATATTCGATATTCATACAGTTCTGTTACAGAGACTATCTCCCCGTTCCTCCATTATGACACTGAAATATGAACTGAGGCAGTCTTCAATGGTTTCGTCAATACTCACCTCACTAACCTTGCAGAGCCCCTCAACCACTACTGAACATTCAAGTTCTTGTGATGCTGGGCGTTCTTAATGACTTGTTTCTGCCTTCAGCTTCATCGTGTTTCTCATTCTTAGGCATTTTGAATTGTAAGGTGAAGGATCTGGGTTCCTTCGAAACGTCGGGAACCATTCGCCCTACAACACAGCATCATATATAAAAGACATGAATCTGTGTTAGTTTTCCACCGAACGAGTTGGTGTAACGGGGCTAGTTCGGCTTGTCTTTGCGGGTGTGCAAGACTACAGTCTAGGACGGGTCATGGCATGCACAGACTGAGGTTTTCCTTGGCTTTCATTTGTCACTATAGGCAAAGGAGAGCATCTCCGTTTTTTCACAGCCGCTTTCTTCCAGTCCTCTCTGTTTTATCACTCAACTATCATTCTGCTTGTATGAAATGAGATAATGCTGTATAGCTCAAACATTCAATAACTTTGCAAAAGTACAAGCTTGCTTGCATATACGAGGTGTATTTGCTAGGAAATATAAGCTGCTTCATAGCACTGTATAATAAGTGTCATAAAACACCACACTTGCAGCGTCGTTGTGACCTCATTTACATAGAATTAACATTTCTAGCCCTCATATTATGTGATGCGATATATTTAGATACGCCCCTACCTGAATTCAGCTTGTTTTTGTTTATGAAAAAGTGCACTTGGTATCTATTTCAGTAACGGTCATGCCACAGGTCGTGCTATTTTTGCTGCCATTAACACAATACCTTTTGGTAATTTTAGGTTAAAGAAATCCAACGAGATGCAACAGTATGCGCGATGTACGCCCGAAACATGTAGAGTAATTTAGCAGTAAATAAATATCTGCGTACTGTTGCGTCTCATTGGATTTTTTCAACCTAGTATTACGATACACGGAACCACGAATATAAAATTTGGTAATTTTGTCATGGTAATCATATACAAAAGTTAATCTATTTCTGTGCACGCCGCGAGGCACGTGGGGGGAGTGGGGAAATAGCTCCACTTACTACTGACATCGGTACTAGAGGTGAGCAGTCAGCTTAACGATCCGGTTGCCTTACCCCCGAGGAAAGGGAGCATCTGGTAACAAATGAATAGGAAGCTGTTTGGGTCTGAGAGCGGGCCCGGACTATACGAAGAAAGGAAGAATCTTTTATCCTCCCGGGAACCGAACCAGAGTTCCTCGGTCTTCCGGCTCGTAGCCTAGTCACTATACTGATTACACAATCCAGGCTCCGTGTTGTGATACCTTAAGCAATTAAATTTCTTATAACGATATTATGGAATCTGAATCGGATAAATGAAAGTATAAAGCATTTTAACCTCTTGGCGCCGGAATTATTTTTTAAATTTTAGCACATTCTGTATACAAAATGTGATTAATACAGGAACAAAATAAGTTAGAATTATGAAACAAACTGCATTTTGAAGAGAAAAAACGGACAGTATATACCATGTTTAAAATACTCTGTACCTATATTTGTTGAATAAATATATAAAATGCAACTTTGGAGTTTATCGGTGCGTTACGTCAACTATAGTTGACGTTAAGCGTCTAAAGGTTAAGGCACTATGCCGTATTTGCGACGGCGGTATGGAAAAGTACAAGACATAGGTAATATTAGATTCTCCGATTGTTTTCAGGAAGCATTAATATGCTTGGGAAATGTGTAGGTAACAAATACTTTAGTGTCGTACTTCCGTGACAAGATTCGAGCCTGAAGTGTCCAAAAGAGATGTCAGAAGAGAGACCGAGACTGCAGAATGGTCCAAAGTTTTGATGTGATGTCTTAAAATAACATCGGTTACCATATTGTAATCTTTTGACGTTTTGACCATCTGTTACGTGTTTCGCATAATGTTCATAATATACAGCAATTGCTACTTAATGAGGGACATCCCGTTGCGTGCCTACATGGACTGAAAAATATCACTGATAATCAAAAACAGGTAATCTCTTAGCAGGACTTTTCGACTTTTATTGGCCATCTGCAGGTTAATATAACCCGCAGATGCAGATAGAACGTAAAGAAATTTCGGTTCCTATACTGTACGGGATGACCATTTAATGAATGCGTTTTCTTTAAAATTAGGAACTTTATATTTATAGGCTATATTATCTTATTAACCACCTTTACTGTCTAAACAGGGAACAAATAAGTAAATACAGGCACTGGCTATATACATATATTATAGTGCGTTAGATCGTTTACAGCTCAGGTACTCTTGAACAGCGTGTGTCTTTTCCTATCCTAGGAACTGCGCTACATTCGATATGCAGTTTCTGCTACACTCTATTGCATAGCTGTTGCTAGAATACAAAGAAAATGCAAACCATCTCGAGACCAAAATTTTGTGTCTGGCACGCGGAATTACTTAATGCAAAATTTGCTTTTATTTTCCTCGTTTGCTTATGGATACAGAAAATGAGATAGTTATCGTGCATGCACAGAGCAGTTATTCGAACCCACATGCGCCCAGAAACGCATATAGGTCTTTATGTAAAGTGGTTACTAAAATTATCCAATAGCAACGAAGATTTAAATGGCTCGACAATTTTTTCTTAAGATTTTCCGATACCACATTTCATGAAAACCATCCATCGGTTCTGGATTTTATATATTTGTGCGGATGGAAAAAGGATGGATCTACAGAGTCATGTTGAATAGGCTTTCCGCCAGCTGCGCATGCACCTAAAAACAGGTTGATTAGACGATCACGCCATGTGTCTCTATGTGTCCGTGCCATCATTTCAACTTCTGAACTGAATAACGGACAATCACGAAACTTCTTATAAACACATTCTACTGGAGGACTCATTGAGGTTATGTATGTAATTTCGCGTTGCATATTGCTATGCATGTCTTAAGTAAATAACAGAAATCAACGAAATGTTAGAGAGAAACCCCTAATGGTTTATAACTTACCTTCTACATGTTTCGGCCCCTCTTGGGCAATTATCAAGGATATCCAAGTAATTACAAAGAGAAGCGCATAAAGTATCGCTTCTGTCAACAAACATTAACTGTTGTCTTCATAATCATTTAAAAAAAAGCAGCAATTCCACTATCGAACTGCTGATTAAAATTTATATTGAATTTCACTGTGGGAAACACAGACGTAGATATTTTAACCAAATATTGGCTTCTTTAACTGTTTATGTTTTTAAACTCTCATATTTTTATATGTGCATATGCATAAGTGGTTTGTTTACATATTTGGTATTGTATGTTTACACAGTTTGCTTTGAAATTATTGTAATTATTGTCATGGAAAGGCAGAATATAAAAAACTGCATTAAATATTCATAAATTTGTGTTGTTACAGTAAACTTTTAGAATGCAGACAATTATTGAGAGTATTTCTGGCTCAATGTTTTCCTTTCAAAACTTTCATGTAATAGGTCTTGATATCTGTAATCTACAGAGACAAGTGAACATCATGCACCTGTGACTCTTAAGCTGATGGTATCTAACACTTCAGTTGCCACTGTTGCTATAAGTGAACTGTTTCTGGTTCAAATCTCTGGATTGTGGGGCACGTAGTCTCTATTACACACTCACTTCTCTTTCAGCTACATAACAAATGAAGTTCACTGCTCAAGTCACTGCTGCAGGACTGGTTCAATAAGGCAAATTCTGTTACATTCAACAACCACACACATTGTGTGAGGGACAAATGGTGCAAACAAATCAAAACAAAACAGAAAGAGAAGGAGAATACATTCCTCCTCTGCCATCTGCTTATACAAAATGAAACCTTAAACACTGGATACTGCATAAAGAAGAATATTTGTATAAGGTTAGTTTAAAAACATTTTCTAGTTACTGTTCCAGTTTATTACAGAAATGCAAGCGGTAGATTACAGAAAATACTCTAACAAAATTCACATATATAAAACAAGAAATGCTACAAATTAAATGATAGGTAAACACTACATTTAAGTTTGTGACAATGTGACATCAAATGTATTGCACTACAGAAGTTTAACCATCCAGACCAGTACAAAACATGAGACGGACACCACAATTCTAACTGCTGCACCACCTAAAAATAGGAACATGCACAACATAAGACAGACACTGATGTAGTAATGTCGTTCAAAATAAACAAAGTAGAATATTGCACTCTGTTTCTTTAACACATACCCAATGATTCTGTTAATGAGTTCACTACTGTTCCCTGAAATTCAGCTTTCTATTCTGCATGATATAGCTTCTACATAAATTTCACAATTTTTAATTGTATCTGGAAAGTTTCTTGTACTCCGTAGAGTACATTCCTTCATTAACTAATAGTTCCTCAGCTAGTCAAGATATTTCATGCACATTAAAGAACTTAATGGTTAAATTCTGCATTTACAGCTAAACATCTGTGTTATTCTGAGGCAGACATATAATCCACACATTTCCATTATATTTATTTAAGATGTATTTTAGTATTATACTCACATCTACGTCTAGATCTTCGAGGTGAGCCCATTCCTTCAAGTTTCCCCACCAAAACCATACATGCCACCTGATATGAACATCTCATTCTTCATTATGATAACCCAAATAATATTTTGTGACAAGTGCAGATCATGAAGCTCGTCATAACGCAGTTTTCTCTAAACTTCTGTTACTGCTTCCTCTTAGGCTCAAATATCATCTTCAGCACATCATATTTGAACAATCGCAGAGTAACAAATCCCACATTTTGTAAACATTTTTTCCCCACATACGTATCAGTAGATTGTAGAATAAACTATGTCAAATAATGTGAGGGGTCACTGGTGTGTGTTACAGTGGAAATTGTAATTGGAAAGAAATTATTAGTGTACAAATTATGCATGGTGTGCTGTACAGGCGCGTATATTGTTATATAGGTACAAATAAATAATGTTTTATAAAGCTACCATATACCAGACTGTCCTATCCAACTTGCACGTCTAGAATTACTGCTGTTTTACAATTTTTGTTTGTAATGTTCATGATATTAAGAATGAAACTTACCGCATGTATTATCGTTCTGCAGACTTGTACCTACAGCACACCCACACTGATGGTTTACACACACTACACTCCCCAAGTTACGTGAACACTGTTCATCATATTCGCATCCACTACCAATGATATTAACAACTGTAACAAAAATTTACATCTTCATTTTGTAATAAAATCCAACACATTATGCATTATGTTATGGGTAACAAATATAAGATAAATATTCATCCCATTCATTTTGACTAATCTGTCTCATGTTGTACAGTAAGTAGCAATGAATTTCATGCAGGCTTTTCTGGGACAGTCCTGTTGTTTTAGGTTTCGAAAGCTTGACCCTCGTGTCACAGGTTTATCAAACTCAAAAAATTAGGGCATTGTTGAAAATATGTAAGAACTTTTTGTCTTCCCCTAGGTGGAAGGGAACCTCCATTGGACAGCCTTCAAACAGCCACTGACAGGACAGAATAGGAAACAGAGGAGGTGTGTGTGTGTGTGTGTGTGTATACCTAATAGTGATTAGTGAGTCAAATGAGACTCGGAACGGATATGTAAATACAGTTCCATATGTAAAGAGTCTAAAAATGTAACATTTGCTTAAATTTTAAGCTACAAATAATGCTTCAAGCCAACTGACCTGTTGTAGACTCTGATGGTATAGTAATGTATTGCCACAATCTGTGTACAACACAGCAGTATTTGCAGTATCTATCTTATACAACTTTGTGATACTTTTGTGCCTAACAATGTCAAGACAAATACAACAACACAAAAAGTTATGGTTGTTGCTGTGAACGCCATGAGAGATTATAGGGGGGGCAGAAGTAGGGCGCTATCATTCTTAAACTTGGCACTGCCTCGAGTTGAGTGGCCAAGTTCAAGTTCTGTCTGCTTTACGCCAAAAATATAGCCCCATTTACCAGTCCAGTATGAGGCTTGCTGGGCCACAGAGATGATCTGGGCCTTTTAGAGAAGAAACTATGTCATTATCCTATGGAGAATCAACCCTAAGCCTCTGCATGTTGTAACTTAGCCACTATACTGACTGCCTTCTCGGCTACCACATGAAAACTTGTCTTATGCAAAGTTTATAGACACAATAATAATTTTCTAATAGTTAATCATATAATGCAATTCAGAAAGCAATGCTTTTTACTTATGTTATTGTTCTGCAGTCTGAAAAGAAATTGTAAGTGTATTTGCTAACTTCTCAACACAATAAAATGTGTCAGGAAATTCTATGTAATGGGGATGAATTCGGATCAACCTAAAAAATTCCTTAATAGTAAGCTTAGAGACAAGAAAATGCTGTGGAATGACATTATGGACACCCTATCCAAATTAAAAGCACCAATACAATTTCCAAGTCAATATTAGTCATAAAATATACTTTGTGAAATGCACGAGTTAAGAGCAAAGATCAAAACCCAAACATCCACTGATTGTGAATGACATTATAAGTGATCTACTTACTACAGTTGCTTTGTCACCCAGGCATCATACGAGATGGCAGAAGTCAGCATATAGACTGCTATCAGTGTGCTGTTTAACTGTTTATTATATATTAGTGTAGTTTCCTGTCAGCAACTATTTGTGTGATATGCTGAGAAATTATGTTTTCCTCTTCACGTTTTTCTGTATTGAATGGTGTGACCAGCTGAGTGGTGAGGAGAAAACATAAGTGACTTCTATGTGTATGTGACACATCCCTCACAGTTTTTTTTTTAAATCCCAAATCATTGGAGAGGACTTGCCAAAACACAAGCACACCCTGAAGATGATTACAGAGTTCGTTCCCGAAACTTCGGGAAACCTTCACATCTTGACGCGGCTGTCTGCTAGAGAAAATTTCTTTAATTTAAAAAATTCACTGATAATATCAACATTTGAAGAAAAACAAGTTAAAATAATAACAAACTGAAAGTCTTTTGAATCTTCAAGACAAATATGAATAGGTAAATACAAATACAAATTTTCGTAAAAAATGTATATAAGCATTTTACTTTATGTAAATTATGTGTACATATTTAATCGTGTTATTCTGATGCCTTGTCTGGAATATAAAATTATACAAGTCTAGGCAATAAAGTGTGTTGTTTGGTTAATTGTACCTGATTATGATCTTTACTGATCTCAACATGTTAGAAGTACATTAAATGATGTTTAAAAGGGTGCTATTTACAATATTGTAAGTACACCTAAAAATGTTATGAGAATTGGTATTTTTTCGCACATAGTACATGTGTTGCACAGGGAAATTGTGATGTAATGAATCATTTTAAGCATTTAGACTGATATTTCAACTGTACAATGTGAGATTTATGGGGCAGATGTAATTAGAAACTTCACTGCCATATTTGAGGCCTGTGAGTAAGAAAAGGTTGATAGCTGCTTGTCTGTAGAGCACAACATTTATGTGAGAATGTTAAAATTATAAGAAACTTACTTGGAAGGCACTTGGTGTTATTTGCAACAAATATAGAACCATCTTTGCATGCACACTGGTATTTGTCCTGGACTCGTTTGTCACAGTATGAGTTTCCAAGGTGGCTGCAATCATTATCTGTTGAGCAGGCACCTTGAAAACCTGTAAATAAAAGTGGTGATGAATGGCTGTTTTGCCGGCAGTACAGAGATTAATCATCAATATAACTAAATTAATTAATTAATGCACTTGCCACCACTATGAATATTTACTGTTAAATATATTTTTAATTTAACATTTAGCAACAGATTTAGGCTCTAAGCAAGCCACCTTCAGGCTAACACTTAAACACAATTTTGAAAAAGTATCTGACTTGCAATATCTTTGTCCGAAGCATGGATGCCGTATTTATTACAGTTACTGTTTCTAAAGTGAAGTTCTTAAAAAACTGGAAACTGTTGGGAGTTCTTTGTATTTTTTTCACTGTCAATTAAGGTATGCAACATACATAGGAAATAAGTTCTTCTGTTTCCACACAGTTATTGTACAGAAAGTAAAACAGTGTATTATGCAGCAATATTGACTCAACAGTTGTTCAGGCTTTCCCTCTTTAGATATTCAGTTCATCAGAATTCAGCTAATGCAGACTTAAAATTAGTGATACTGTTTAAGCTTATTTCATCTCTCATGTGAACTAAATAATATATGAACCCTTGCCCTGATGCTTATTCTTTTTATGTTCTCATGTTTCAAATATGTTTTTCCTGTAACACATTCACATAGGCAAAGAAACGTGATTAGTTTTCTTCACCAGCATATTTAATTCATTTTACAAAATCTAACATATGCCAAGAGTTTAAACAATGTTACAATAAGGAACCCACAAAGCAGATTACACATCCAGCAGCTTATATGTAATTTCAAGCGACAGCAAACATAGGAAAATGTGTCATTATAAAAGAGTTGAGATGTAAATGTGCTTAACTCAACTTGAGCCAGTAAAAATGTATCTGTAGGTAGTACCAATATTTATTCTAACAAATTAACTTTCAGTAACTTTCATAATGTATATATTAATTAATATTATGATTTCACAATGATGATGTAAAAGCATAAGTGTTGACCAATGGGAGTGTTATCTATGGTAATCTTTGCTAAAAATGGGAAATAATCCAACTTCTGTGTTGATATGTCTTTTGGTTTTGTAGTAGTAGGCTTTTGAATGCTTCAGTAGAAATGTGTGTAGCATGAATGAAAGGTTTGTCCAGTCTAAGTGACGTACGGAATTCTACCTAAATGAGAGATGATATACTTCCTATTTAAAGCAAGGTTCAAGTTATAGGAACATCTCGATTGACCCTCTGAAACAGGACTGGCAAATCTCTATTACTTTGTGCTCCAGGAATACAAACAACAATACTCGCCAGTTAACTCTTTAAACGCCAAGTTAAATCCAATCTGCCATTTGCTGGCATTATTAGGAGCTCACCCTATTCTCCACGTTAGCAGGGTAAGGGTTAATCATAAAAATAATATAAATAAATTTAAAATGTAAGTTAAATAACATTTCAAAGTAATATTGTACTTGTGTTTGCTGTATATTTTAGATCCTCGCAGTTGTAACTTAGGTCACAGTTCAGATCCGGTGGTCTTTTTCATCCTTCGCTCTGGACAAGTACGTACCATGATACAATAACAAACGCAAGCCACTGCCACGTCCCACCCTGCTGTTCGTAATAACTGGTGTCACTAGTCGTCTGATTCTACACACATTTCGTAGTTACTGCAGAAATGTTGAAGGGGGAAACAGGTGTGCACGTCAGTGGCTGTATTCATAATTTAAATTGTTTTCAAAAGCAGGAACTGGAAAATGACTCACGATCTTACAGTTCACTTTACTTACTCGAGAGCTTGACTGAATTTTTATTTTGTCCGGGAAATGTTCCAGGGTTGGCTGTTTTAAAGAGAGTGATGTAGTTTTGGGTTCGGTATAAAACATGGCTTTTCTCGACTAGCTGCGAATTTATTAACTTCTGAAAAGGACTTGGCTCCGTGACTTCAGACTTCCACCGTGAAGTTGACGAGAACTGCGTTCTTCCGCGTTTTTACGCAGCGAGTAGCGGTAATCTCCTACCATCGTTTCGGGAGAACCTTGATCCTTGAAGATGGGACCGATAGGCTGTCCCGAAACGATGGTAAACAATTACCACTACTCGCTGCGTAAAAACACAGACGCTCGTGGTTCTCAAGGACTTAGTTGTTGATAGAATGTGTGAGTGAGTGAGTGGCTGACTGCCTTTGGTAATTAGTTACTCAGTGGATTATTTCATGTGAAAAAGATTATGCAGTATTATGCAGCTGACGATTGCGTGTGCCAGTTTCAATAAATTGTGTTGTTCAAATCTAGCAGAATGCCGGCTCACTTCCCATCACAACTATGTAACAAACTTATCATGTAACATGATAACGTGATGAATTTGTTATAGAATCACGAATGTTAATGACAGCTTGCTTGTTTACTGCTTGCCTCTCAAATCATCCGGTCCACCAAGCAGTATTCTGCAACCTTATCAATGCAATTTCATTACTGTACTTGATTACTTCCACTGAGAAACTGATAAGGCATGTGTCACTGATGACGTCATAAAATTAGATAAATCTGGCTTACGTTTATTGGCGATTGCGACTTCAATACGACAGTCATTCAGAACACAAGCATACAGTGCATGTGTGTGTGTGTGTGTGTGTATATATATATATATATATATATATATATATATATATATATATATACTTCCTTTGCAGCTTTAAAATAATAATTTGAAGTTAACTGTGCCGATGCACCACTGCTTTTCTACATACTCCCCGTCACATTTAAGACATTTGTCACGTTGTGTGCGTCCCATGTTTTTATCATTCATCGCATCCTAACTGTTCCACCTCGCGATCAGCCTTAAGTTTGTGGCCTCCAAGAATTTGCTTCAGCTCTGGAAACAAGTAGGAATCGCCCGGCGACAATTTCGGTAACATAATTGCAGTCCGTGTGGATTTTTTACTTACGAAACTGTACATGATGTACATTTTTTTGTTGCCTTTCGTTGAAACAAGAACATTGGGTATGAATTAATTTAGAAAGCTGGGTAAAATTAGTCGACAGATTTCCCGCTCCTCAGTTTTGATTTGTCACTTACAACAGCAGGCTGTAATCGTACGCAAATAATTTTCGAGGTGAAAGATTAGATATTTTAACTCCAAGTGTCTAGGTGAAGACAAAATGTTTTATTTTTTAATTGAATTAAGTAAATTCTAACCAAATTCCAAGTGTAAAGACACCTGATATGAATTTTCCTATTCGGCGTCACAAGGAAGTAACATGAAAACTTCCTGTGCATTTATAATAGTAACAAATCCAAAGTGTTATTATGGACGTTGTCTGTGGTTACTTTATGGGCTCAGTTGTCGTGTGTAAGTAGTTAAAGAGGTAAAAAAAAATATTGATTCCTTTCCCCATAACGTACATTTGCGAATCTGGATGTTAATGCGCCAATTTAAATAACTCTTTAAAGCCTAATGTTAACGTATATTATATGTAAGAATTCAGTTCATAACTCATAGAGAACGTACTGTGCTTCTGTTAATATAGAGGAATAATTATAAGGAGTGTATCAATACATAACTTGTACAAAGTTCAGGGTTTTACAGTTGAACTTGGTGGTGTATATAGGCACCACTAAGCTCTTACGGGTCAAGGTAAAACGTCGTCAGAAAGCGAATGTTCAATCCAGCGAAAGTCTTGGACTTCTTCAAGCGAACCAGTGATTCACTCTATAGGCCATGGAAAACAGAGCGTTTATTCCAAGGGTTCTTGTTTTTTGTACCGTACATAATTTCATTTGATTTAAATAAATAATTGCTTATTAGCGTCATTATTTTTAAAGATTCAGTTGAGAGAGTTCAAATTGCTACGTGGTCAAGTAATCTGGAAGATTTTGATGTCTCTTCGCTGCCAGCTGTTGATTGGCCACGTGGGAAAATATCTTGTTTCGTGCCACTCGCATTGACTTCGGACCACTTGTCACAAAAGTATTGCTAAGGACAAGGCATTTCTAAAGTCATATCTCTGATATCTTACAGAGTTCTTTGTGTTTTTGCACCGTGCTTTGTAATATAATTATGCAATATAAACCGACAAAATCCACAATTTCTAAACTAATATTTTAATTTGCGATGACTCTTACATGTTTCGAACCCGAGGGTTCATCTTTAGTGTGCCATTTGTACATACAGGTATAGTATAGTGTGTTTTACATGCGTCAGTTATCTTGTAGGTAGAAGACTTCTTACACTGAAGCATGTTTATAAGTACAACTGGCTTACTGAAGATGAACCCTCGGGTTCGAAACATGTAAAAGTCATCATATATTAAAATATTAGTTCAGAAACTGTGAATTTTGTTGGTTTGTATTGTATAATTACCCTACAGTGTGTCACTGAGCCAAGTTACTACAAGAGCTTGGTGCTTACGCTATCGCCGTGACGGTCGTCCCGGTATGCAATGCTGAATTAACCTGACCATTGAATTACGCATCATGTAAAAGACCATAGATACCATTTCAAATCTTACAAATCCAAGAGAAGGGCTGGATAGCGACTCGCTACGGGCTGGACGGTCCGGGGATCGAATCCCAGTAGGGGCGAGATTTTATGCACTCGTCCAGACCGGCGCTGGGGCGCAGCCAGCCTCATACACTATGGATACCAGTTCATTCCTGGAGGTAAAGCGACCGGGGGCGTGGTGTTGACCACTCATCTCCACTAACGCCGAGGTCAAGGAAGGAATGGGGTTATACTCCCCTGCTGTAACTTTATGGTAGGTTATAGGGTGAAATTTATATTCTTCTTTTATGAAGATCCAAGAGAATGCCTTTAAAATTTGCGGCGAAGACAAATAGTTTTCAAATTTTTCACTGCCGTTAAAACAAACATCGAGACGTAAAGCTTCTTGGCAGGTTTCTGTAAAAATCATAACGTTTTACAGCGATACGTTCGCTGAGAAAGCTTCGCAGTGCATTCATTGTGATTTTTTCCCAAGAAGATTCCTGTCTTCTGGAATATGACGCAGCCCAGATTATCATGCAATTGCCAACGTTTCGGAAGAGGTTGTATCCGCGACCTTTATCTCCGTCTTGTTTTACCCTGAAAGTGGATGCAGCAAGTTTCTCCGAAACGCTGGTAAATTAATGCCGACGTACGCGGTGTAAATCACCAGCAAATTGAGACCTTCATTAGCACCGCTGTGAGTACTTCAGATCTGGCAATCGGCTGTCAGGGAATGTCCCGGCTTACTAGGGCTTTGTATGCGATAAACGTACCGTGCTCAGAGAAACGGTAAAAATTGTTGTACGAGGGGGTTCTGATAAGTCCTTAGCCCGACCTACTTTCCGATGTCGTAGGACGGAATCGGTAGTGTCGTTGTAAGAGGGGTCTGTTAACGTGCCGAATTGCAAGTCTTTTCTTGTTACAGAGGCTGAAAGGAAGCATGTCAGGCGACGCGCGCGATTTCAACAACATGGAGACGAGAACTGTCATTAAGTTTTTTTTTTTACTGCAAGGCAAGGCGCCGAAGGAAATTCACGCAATTCTGACAGAAACATTAAGGGAACATGCACCGTCGTATGCCACCGTCAAAAACTGGGTGGTCCAGGTTAAACGTTGTGATTTTTCCACCTGTGATGCGCCTGGTCCTATAAGACCCAAAACAGTGACAACCCCGGAGATTATTTATCAAATTCACGAGCTAATCTTGGAAGACTGCCGGATTTCGGCTAAATAAATAGCTGAGCAACTGGGCATCTTACGTGAGTGGGTTGGATCCATAATTCATGAAGATTTGGTCATGCGGAAGCACTCTGCGAAGTGGGTCCCGAAATGTCTGAACGCGGATCAAAAACGTCAACGGTGCCAGTCGTCTGAGCAAATTTTGGAATTTTTTCGACGTGATCCAAATGATTTCCTGTGGCAATTGGTGACCATGGACGAAACCTGGTTATATCACTATGACCCGGAGACAAAGCAACAATCAATGAATTGGCGGCATAGCGGTTCACCCCGCCCCAAATAATTCCGAGTGCAAAAATCCGCTGGAAAAATTCTCGCCTCGAATTTTTTTGGGTAAAGACGGCATACTCCTCATTTATTATCTTCCAAAGGGACAAACTATCAACGCCGAATGTTACTTAACTCAGCTGGTGTAACTGAAGGACATTTTGAAGGAAAAACGCCGCGGGAATGTCGCCAAGGTGGTCTTGTTCTTGCACGACAATGCCCCGGCTCACCGGGCACTTTTAACCCAGAAGAAATTGGCCTACCTGAGCTTCCAGTGTCTTGACCACCCACCCTATTCTCCGGATCAGGCCCCGTCGGACTATTACCTGTTTTCTGGACTGAAAAAATAATTGAAAGGTCGCCATTTTTCGTCCGACGCGAAGGTCATTGCTGCCGCGGAGACCTGGTTGGACGGACAACCTTGTGAATGTTTTTGAGTGGCTTGCAAAAGTTAGAGCAACGGGCTAAGAAGTGCATTGAGCTTCGTGGGGAGTAGTGGTATGCTGAATAAATCCCGAGTTTGGTCGCTGTAGCTTGTTTCCTTCCTGTTCGGGCTAAGGACTCATCAGCACCTCTCGTACGTGTATTTATTCCAGCCGAACACATTTACAAAAGCGGTAACTTTTGACTTGTTTTCGGGAGGTGCTTATGTACTACTATTTTCACCATCATCACCATTATCCATATTCCGTTTTTCACAGCATTTTAGCCCGTTCTCAAAAGAGTACTGGTTTCATTGAATAAGCACCTCTTGCTAGAAACTTTCAAACAATATATTATGTATTATGTATTACTGATTTCTGCATTAGAATATATAGAGCAGGATGGAGATTAAGCAGTTTCAACCGGTCGTGTAATTTGTTTGGAATAATACCCACTAGTGGTGTTGTGTAGAACGTCTTCAGTTGCCATATTCTTATAAGTTCCTTTGTGTACTTCTGGAGCCTCTCGGTGATGGTGCTGTAAAGTTTGTGACTGTCAGGAATTGCTACATCTATTAAGTATGCTTCTTTGATGGTTTCGTCAAGCAAAACTATGTCTGGTTTATTGTTATGGATATTACAATCAGTTATTATGGACCTCTCACGACATGGTTTATAACTGGAATTCTCAACCACGGATTGTGGCACATATTTGTAATAAAGCATCTGTGGTTACTTTGAGAGTCTACACTTTATATCTGTTCTTGATGGGCAGTGTTGGCTACTTGATTGTGACGATGGTGTAACCGCCTAGAAAAAGCGCAGGAAGTTCCCAAGTTATATTGTCACCATCATCATGATCATCATTTCTTGTAGTGTGTAGTACAGCATACAACATGACACTATTTGACTCTATTTAGTCGAGGACAATGAACTCATATGTGAGAATTTGATTTATGTGCTGCTTTGTGTGTAGTAGCCCTTTAAATTAGCCCTGTGAATATTTTGACCAAGTATTTTCTAGGAAATAATTGCTGCAAAAACAAGCAGCACACGTTCTGAGATGTATTTCTTGTGCTTCATTTCGATATAATGTTTGGAGTCAATATTAAAACATGAAGGCATTATTTTCCGACCATTTTTTATAATTAAATGACGCTAGAATGCTGCCTCTTCTCTTGTATCTGAATGACAATAGTAGATCACTGTCACCAAGTTTTGGGGCATTTACAGCTTGCGGATGAAGCAGACGGCCTCCATACGTGAAGGATAACTACAAATATATTGCATATAAGGTGCTGCAGAACCGAAAGCTTGTGGTCCTTCAGACTGCGGATATGTGCCAAGGTCAAAGATACCTCACCGTAAAAAAGAAATTAAAATGATAGGAAATTGATTACAAGTAAAAATATAGTGTCAAATGTAATCCACAACTTAAGGAAAGACCTGTTACTGCACATGTGTTCCACACTGACTCATAACTGCTTGTGACATTCCCACATAGTAGATTAAGTGACCTAATTTTATTCATTTTTAGTATAGTCGACAGTCTGCAAGATTTCAGGTTTTCACCGCATTCTAATAGTTGAGGACTTTCATTTTCCTCCGATATTACGCAGCGTGCATTGGTAGTTATTTTCCGACGTTTCGGGAAATCCTATCCGTCCCATCTTCAAGCGTCAAGTACTCTGAGAAGAGCGTATTACTTGACCCCCGGAGTAGGGACCGATAGCCCCAGGATTTTTCTACATATACGTTGCCACAAAGTTGATAAGGAACTTTGGAACTGATATTGCATTACGATAAGTGGTCGTTTATGTTATGAAATATTGAATGTACTAAAATCGCTAGAAATATAATATAGCCCGATTTCGATTTGTGTGTTGTGTCACACATCACATTTGTGTGAGTACTTTCAACAACTGACGAGAAAATGGAGTATGTTTTTTCAGTCTTATATATTGGACCAACCTATAATCAGGTTCACGCATTGTAGACCTTAAATATGAAGGGTAATACAATTATCTCTGTAACTACGAGACACACTTGATCTTCCCATCGTGCCTTAGTTTAATGCTCCGTACATTAGAACTGACACTATGACCGTGTTAAGTGGGTGCCTGTCACCACGGCATGGCGCGTCCTCAGTTTGCGGATGGAGAAACGGCCTGCAATATGGAGGGTAGCTGCGGATATATTGAATAAGCAGTCGCTGACAGCAGACAAGGGGTTGTCCTCCAACTTCGGGTTTAGGCAAGATGCTGTCAACTCCTCACCGTCAAAATATATCTTGTTACAAAAGCATTCAAACAGAAAGCTTCGGACCTGGACTGACACTTTGGTACGACCTAGGCCACGGAAAAGGGACATGAGATTTATTACTTGGAATGTTACGAACCTGTATAGGTCAGGTTCACTTACAGCAGCAACAACCAAGGTATTAACAAGATAGAATTTAGATTTAGTGGGTGTAAAGGAGGTTAGGTGGGAAAAAGGGGGCACATAAAGAGCACAGGATTGTAACTTTTTGTATAGAAAAGGAAAAGAAAAACATCAATTGGAAATATGATTTTTTTATATGCCACAGAATAGTATCAGCAGTTAAGAGAGTAGAGTTCGTTAGCGATTTGGTGTCATGTATAGTTCTGAGAGGTTGCTGGTTTAATATCATTTTTCTGAATGTGCATGCACCAAGTGAGGAGAAAAATGATGATTCAAAAGACAGTTTTTATGAGGAATTGGAGCAGGTTTCTTTATCATTTTTCTAAGTATCGTACGAAAATTCCATTAGGCGATTTTAATACAGAAGTGGAGACAGAGAATATTTTCAAACTGACAATTGGGTATGAGAGTCTACATTATGAGAGTAATGATAATGGTGTTAGAATAATAAACTTTGCCACGTCAAAAAATCTGGTTGTTAAGAGCAATATGTTCCCACATCCAAACCTTCATAAGTATAACTGGACCTACTCTGATGGGAAGACTCACATCCAGATTGATCACATATTGATAGATAGGAGATGACATTCAAGTTTACTGATTGTGCAAAGTTTCAGGGGAGCTGACTGTGACAATGATCACAGTCTGGTGTTTGCAAAAGTTAGAGAATGTTCTGCAGTAAGTAAACAAACAGCACAGCATGTTGATGGGGAAAGATTTAACCTCACGAAGCTAAATGAGCTGGATGTTAGGAAAGAGAATCAGTTTGAGATTTCAAACAGGTTTTTAGCTTCGGAGAACTTAAATGATAGCGAGGACATAAATAGGGCTTGGGAAAACATTCAAGAAAATATTAAGCCTCAGCTAAAGAGAGTCTAGGTCTGACCAATTGGAAGCAGCATAAACCATGGTTTGATGAAGAATATTTAGGTTTTTTAGATCAAAGGAAGCAGGCTAAAATTCAGTGGTTACAGGATCCAAGTCAAAGCAATGTAGATAATCTAAACAATGTAAGATGTTACGTTAGCAGACATTGTAGGAACCGAAAGAAGGAACATCCAAAAGCTAAAAACGAGGTACTTGACACTAAGAGTAAGGTTAAAAATATTAGAGAATTGTATATAGGCGTCTGTAAATTTAAGAAGGGTTACCAGCCTAGAACTAATACAGTAAAGGATGAGAAGGGTGATATGTTTACAGAATCCCACAGTATTTTGGCTAGGTGGAGGAAACATTTCACTTAGCTATGGACTGTCCTTGGTGTTAATGTTGTTAGGCAGACAGAAATACATGCAGCAGAATCTGACCTGAGTGTCTTTGAGTTTGAATTGGTTATTGAAAAGCTGAAAAGTCACCAATCACCAGGTATTGATAAAATCCTTGCAAAATTGATTAGAGTAGGTGGTAGAAAAATTCGCTATGAGATCCATAAACTTATTATTTCTGTTTGGAATAGGGAGGAATTACCTGCAGAGTGGAAGGAGGTGATTGTTGTACCTATTCATAAGAAGGGTGATAAAACAGACTGTAGTAATTGTAGAGGCTTATCACTTTTGCCAACTACATACAAAATTTCATCCAACATCCTGCTGTCAAGGTTAAATTCATATGCAGAGGAAATTATTGGGAATCATCAATGTGGAATTCATTGCAATAGGTCAACTACTGATCATATATTCTGCGTTCATCAAATACTTGAGAAAAAATGGGAATACAATGAAGCAGTGCATCAGCTCTTTATAGACTTCAAGACAGCTATGATTCAGTTAGGAAGGAGGTCTTGTATAATATTCTCACTGAGTTTGGTATCTCCATTAAACTGGTAAGGCTAATAAACGTGTGTCTGACTGAAACCTGTAGCACAGTCCGTGTAAATAAGAATTTGTCTGACATGTTTCCTATTAGGAATGGCTTGAAACAAGGAGATTCTCTATCACCATTGCTTTTCAACTTTGCTTTAGAGTATGTCATTAGGAGGGTTCAGGTAAACCAGGTTGGATTGAAATGAAATGGTACATATCATCTTCTGGTTTATGCTGATGGTGTTAATATACTGGGAGGAAGCGTATAGACTATAAAAAAAATGCAAAAGCTTAGTAGCTGCTAGTAAGGAGACTGGACTAGAAGTAAATGCTGATAAGACTAAGTACATGGTCATATTTCAAGATCAGAATGTAAGAGAAAGTCACAATATAAATATTGATAATAGTTCCTTTGAAAGGATGGTAGAATTCAAATATTTACGAACAACCTAACACATAAAATTTTATGCATGAAGAAATTCAGAGCATATTGAAGACAGGGAATGTTTGCTATCGCTCAGTACAGAACCTTTTGTCTTCTAGTTTGCTCTCCAACAATTACAAGGTTAAGATATACAGAACTATAATTTTGTCTGTTTTGTGAAGGTGTGAAACTTGGTCGCTCGCATTGAATGAGAAATGTAGGTTGAGTGTGTTTGAGAATAGGGTGTTAAGGAGAATATTTTGGCCTAAGAAGGACGAGGTAAGAGGCGAGTAGAGAAAATTACATATTGATTAGCTTCATGATGCTTACTCCTCACCTAATATTATTTGGGTGATAAAATCGAGAAGAATAAGATAGGTGGGGCGTGTGGCGCGTAAGGGGAGAGAAAGGGCGTATACAGGGTTTTTGTGGGGAAATCTGAGGAAAAAAGACCACTTGGGAGACCGAAGCATATATGAGAGGATAATGTTAAGATGGATCTTCAGGATGTGGGATGTGGGGGAATGGTGTGAATCGAGCTGAATCAGGATAAATACAGGTGGCAGGCACTTGTGAATGCGGTAATTAACTTTTGGGTTCCATAAAATATGGGGAGTTCTTTGACTCGTTGAAAACTTGTTAGCTTCTCAAGCAGGACTCTCCTCCATGGAGTAAGTAAGTGACACTATGGTAGTAAACTGTATGAGCCCAGTACCTTTAAAACAAGACCATCTAATATGATTCTGATCATTTTGTACTGTTGGCAATAAAAAACATCAACTTGTATACATTAGTACATGCAGCCAATAAATAAAACACCCAAGCATACTGCAACAGTTCAATGAATCATGTCTTTTACTTACAGTGAAATCAAATGATGATTATAGAACATCAATAATATGAAATTCAACACACTAAAGGCAAGCTTCAGTCTGAAGATTTCAGCACATCAATTAAAGGGTTTCACACAGTTAGCTGTTTCACAGATTTCTCACATTGATGATGATGATGATGATGATGATGATAACAAAGACAATAATAAAGACAGTAATACTGAATGATCTTACTCTATATCCACTGAAGGTTCCGGGTCAGATAATGGAGAATGACCAGTCTCCGCATCTTAGTTCAAATATGTGGATATGTGGCCATGTGATAATGTGAGTGCAAAGAACTGAGAATTCAGTTCCTCTTGAGTAAATGTTATGCAGTGACAGCTGCAATGCAGTGCATATATTTCATTATACGGAATTTTAAACGGGGAACAGTCAGAAACACATTGTATATGTGTGTCAGAGAATAAGACTTAAGGGCTCCCTTGAAATCCTATTGAAAATTTTTCTGGAAAGGCTAAAGATATAAAACTGCATTAAATATTCATACAATTTGTGTTGTTACGATGAATTTTAAAATACAGGACATTATTAAAAATAATTATGTCCAAAGAAGTTCTTCCCTTGTAAAACTGTCCTGTAAAAGTGAGTGATAATAAGAAATCCATAGACATATGAACACTATGCACCTGTGACTCTTATGCTGGAGATATCTAACACTTCATTTGCCACTGGATACTGCATAAAAAAGACTATTTTTATACAGTTAGTTTAAAAACATTTTCTAGTCACTGTTTCAGTTTATTACAGAAATGCAAGCAGTAGATTACACAAAATACTCTAACAAAATTCACGTATATAAAACAAGAAGTTCTACTAATTAAGTGATTGGTAAACATTGCATTTAAGTTTGTGACAATGTGACACCAAATGCATTGCACTACAGAAGTTTAACCATCCAGACCAGTACAAAACATGAGACGGACACCACAATTCTAACTGCTGTAGAACCTAAAAATAGGAACATGCACAACATAAGACAGACACTGATGTAGTAATGTCGTTCAAAATAAACAAAGTAGAATATTGCACTCTGTTTCTTTAACATATACCCAATGATTCTGTTAATGAGTTCACTACTGTTACCTGAAATTCAGCTATCTTTTCTCTATGATGTAACTTCTACATAAATTTCACAATTTTTAATTGTATCTGGAAAGTTTCTTGTACTCTGTAGAGCACATTCCTCCATTAGCTAATAGTTCCTCAGCTAGTCAAGATATTTCATGCACATTAAAGAACTTAATGGTTAAATTCTGCATTTACAGCTAAACATCTGTGTTATTCTGAGGCAGACATATAATCCACACAGTTCCATTATATTTATTTAAGATATATTTTAGTATTATACTCACATCTACGTCTAGATCTTCGAGGTGAGCCCATTCCTTCAAGTTTCCCCACCAAAATCATACATGCCACCTGATATGCACATCTCATTCTTCATTATGATAACCCAAATAATATTTTGTGACAAGTGCAGATCATGAAGCTCGTCATAATGCAGTTTTTTCTAACCTTTCATTACGCCCTACCTCGTCATCAGCACATCATTTTTGAACAATTGTGCAGTAACAAATCCCATATTTTTTACATATTTTTTCCCCAAATATGTATCAATAAATTATAGAATAAACTATGTGAAATAATGTGAGGGTTTACTTGTATGTGTTACAGTGGAAGTTGTAATTGGGAAGAAAATATTAGTGTACAAATTATGCATGGTGTTCTATACAGGCACCTATGTTGTTATATAGGGTACAAATAAATAATGTTTTATAAAGCTACCATATTCCAGACTGTCCTATCCTACTTGCAACTCTGGAATTACTGCTGTTTTAGAATTTTCGTTTGTAATGTTCGTGATCTTAAGAATGAAACTTACCGCATGTATTATCGTTCTGCAGACTTGTACCTACAGCACACCTGCACTGATTGTTTATACACACTACTCTCCCCAAGTTACTTGAACACTCTTCATCAAAATCGCATCCACCACCTAAGGTATTAACAACTGTAACAAAAATTTACATCTTCATTTTGTAATAAAATCCAACACATTACGCATTATGTCATGGGTAACAAATGTGTGTTAAATATTCCTCCTACTTGTTTTTGTCATCGTGGGACCTCAACAGAGATGGTGTTTAAAATGCTGCAGGTTCCCATTTAGAAATAACACTACTAAAATAATATACACCGAAATATCTAAAATAAATAACATGGATAAAACTTTGCTAAAAAAAGAAAATCTTAAAAGTTAGGCATTGAACGTAAAAACCAAGGATGTAAGTAATACATAATAAACACAAACATAGAAATGGTACATACAATTTGTCTACACACGAATTCAGAACATCTGTTCCAGGCACAACAAAATCCTTACTGTTTTTAAAAAGGTTTTACAATTGCTCACACAATACATCTGGTAACAAAATAATCGAGGTATATAATGGTTTTAAAAACTAAATAACAACTTTTGCATAAAAAAGACGTTGGAAACCACAGAACGTAACATATGATTACCTACATTTCAAATGTTACACACAACTTACGTGACTTGTACAATTTTGTGAGATCTCACAAATTCTATATATATGCATTTTATTGTGAGTTTTAAATCTCATGTATTTAATGCTTCAGGATGGTAAGTAAAGACCGAAACATGTAGCATGTGTTTATGAGATTAATAAAATTTGTTGTGGTTGAGAGTATATGTTTATTATTTCTATTCGGATGTACCACAATGGGATGAATTTACAAAAAAAAAAAGCAGTTACGTAAGTAATTCGGTATACACTAGGGCCTTAATCTTTGTTAAGGTTCCTATTGTGTTGTGAAATTATATATTCACGAAGTCAGTCAAACACAACAATTTATTGTAAGCAAAATTATATTACCTACATGAAGTCACTATGTTTCTTATTTTATAGTAGTATCACTTAAAGATACCCTATTATGGAATGAAACATGTAGAAATTTTATGTGGGTAATATAATTTTGCTTGCAATAAAATATAGTGTTAGACCTTATTTGCTACTATATATTGCCAAGTCAAATGACCTGTTACAAAGTATAGCAGTACATTAATATTGGCCACAAAGTACATAAAATATCCCAGTATTTCCAGTCTCTAGATTCATTTGCATTTAACATGTCATAACAAACTGAAAAACATAAAAGTGTAATGCTGTCTCTGTGAATGCCATGATGGTGTATGTGGTTAGTATAATTGTTAAACTTTTTCTTAACTTTGATTCTGTTTGGAGGTAAGTGGTCAGATTCACATACCAGCAATTTGCCCTATAGGTGGAGCCCCATTTATTCACTGAATGTGAAGTTGTGTCACGCAGATTGTCAAGACGTAGCTTACTCACTATACAGACTGTGCTAACCAGACTGCCACATAAAGACATGTTTCATGAAATATCTGTAGATATAAATATAACTTTAAAGTTGTTCATACAATCATCTGATTCATCATCATATATGTTTCTACAGTGTGAACAAAATTGCAAGTGTATTTGCCAACTTCTGAAGGATCAAGCACAAAAAACTGCATCAGAACTTTCCATTTAATGGAAATGCTTTTGGCTGAAGCTAAAAAATTTCCTTAGTAGTAATAAGTGTAGAGACAAAGAAATGCAGTGGATGAGTAGTATAGAGACACTCTTCAAATTAATCAAGCCAGTAAATTTTCCAAGACACACAAAAGTTTCATCACATTTACTTGGTGATATGTTTTAGGAGATTACTAATTAAGATCAAAACCCAGACTTCCACTGGACTATGAACAACATTATAGATGGCCTCCTATTTTTTACAGTTCATTTCTCACCCAAGTGTCATGGAGTGCAGAGCTCAGCACACTGACTGCCATCAGTGTTTTGTTTAACTGTTTATTATGTATTAGTGTAGATTTCTTTTATCAAATAACTGTAGATACTGTATGTTAACTGATACATTTTTCTCTTCTCTTTTTTCTGTATTTAATGGTGTGACCAGCTGAGTGGTGACATATAGTATTTTTGTGGGTGGCTGACTCCTCACAGTTATGTTAGGAATATGTAATTTTAAGAGACCGATTCTTGAAAGCTAATTGATTCATGTTGTGTAATGTATAGTATTTACGTGTCAATTTCAGTTTGGGTAATATTCAGTTTTCAATTTTAATACAAAAAAAATATTAATTTTTATACATGTACTTATGAGTAGGAGCATGTTTAAGCATACTAGTTATAATTACGTTTGTAGACTGTTACATATAAGCAAACATTATGATGTTAAACACTCCTTTTTAAATATCATTGCATAAATGTCTAATATTTTTGATCCAGGAGACATTTCCAGTTCAGCAAGTGGTATTTCCAAGCCTCACATAGTCACAAAAAGGTATAAAATATTATGCATAAAATTTAGTGCTTTAAATATATTTGCTTTAAAACATGTTCTTTGTCTGTATTTATTTGTTAATATCTTGAAGATTTAAGAATTATAGTGTTGTTATTATTTCAATTTATTACCACTACAGTGTTAATATACAGGGTGATTCTGTTGCTAGAGGCCCCAAACTATTGTCTATAAATAATTTGGGGCCTCTAGCGACAGAATCATTCTGTATTATTACTAATGAAGTTTTCAAAATATATTCACCCATGTGTCATTATATTTTGTATTGCAAAACTGACCCCATTTTATGTATAATTGTGTGTTGTTGTTGTTGTGGTTTTTTATTTATTTATTTATTTATCATGCATATAATGTAATGTTTGCTGTGATGTTTTCAACTGGTGCAACTCATTACAGACATATTACAGTGTACAGGAAGTTATGAAGGACATCTACAGACGAAAAACATTGAAACCAGTTTGGTGGATATGTACAACAGGCTTTTATAACACCAGCTATATGGACATGTGGTCTACATGATTTGAAGATTTTACTATTAGTTTATACTGACATTTTAAGACTAACAAGTTGAATAACATCAATATGAAAATCTTTAAATCTTCAAGATAATTAAGAATAGGTTTAAAAAAAACCAAACATATTTTCTTAAACTAATGGTTTACTTTCTGCAAATTATGTATACACATTTGATCTTATTGTGACAGTGTCTTATCTAAAGTACAAAGTTATGCAAGCCTAGAAAATGTCACTTGTTGACTGGTAAATATCTCCTGATTATGATCTGTACTGATCAAAACATGGGGATTTATTAAATGATGTTTAACATTGCACTGCTTGCCACACTGTAGGTGCACCTAAAAATGGTATGTGTATTGTGATGGCACTTCTTCATATGTGGTGCATGAGGTGCACAGTAATGTTGGGATGTACTGGATCAGTTTAAGATTTTGGACTGTTATTTACATTGTACTACGATGTGCTGATGTAATTTGATGTTTTGCTGTTGTATTGTGGGTCTGATGAAGGAAAGGTTGATAGCTGCTTGTCAGTGAGAACACAGTGCTTATGGAAAAACTTTTTAAAATTATAATAATCTTACCTTGACGGCACCTGGTGTTATTTCCAACAGGAATAAAGGTTGGTGCACATGTACACTGGGGCCTATCCCGTGGTCTTGTGTCACAAATTGAGTTTAGAAGATTGCTGCATTCAGCATCTTGTGTGCAGTCACCTCCAATGACTGTAAAATAAAAGTAGTGATATTACTGTTTTTACCTTATACTCCTGTTGATGACTAACAACAACAACAACAACAACAACATAAATTGCAAAGTTGCACATTAGAGAAGAGATTTATAAGCAATATTGTAGGGAAACCTTCTTGCAACCAACAAGCTATTGCAGGTGCCTTCAATAATTATTTTCTTTCTATAGTTAACACAGTTACCAAGATTAATACATGTAATAAGTTTGGAACTAACAATGATATTACTTCACTCTTATCTATTTTTTATCACAAATTTCTAAGAATTCCTTTCTTGATCTGGGGTTTCAATCTGTTTCAACTAAAGATATTATAAATTAAATTAAATCTCTAAAATCAAAAAAATTCTCATGGATAGGGAGAAGTATCTACCAAGCTATTAAATATCATTGCTCCTTTTACCTGTTCCTCAATAACAAACATATGCAGTATGTCCATATTATTAGGAATCTTTCCAGATCACTTGAAATATTCAAATATTACATCTTTTGTAAAAAAAGAAGGTAACATGAACATATCTAACTATAGACCTATATCATTACTACCTTCGTTCTCAAAAGTTTTTGAAAAGGTCATGTATTCTAGACTCTGAGAACATTTCAATATCAATAAAATATTGGTACAGGAACAATGTGGATTCAGGAAAAATTTAGCAAGAGAAGCAGCTATATCACTTTAAAAAATGAAATCTTAAGAGCCCTAAATAATAAGTCTACGGTTGGTGGTACTTTTGTGACCTTGAAAAGGCTTTTGATTCTGTCGGTCACAATATATTGTTGTCTAAGCTGGCATACTATGGAATAATTGGCAAGGCTAAACTTTTTTTTAATGGGTTTAGGGAACAGAAATCCACCACTACAGCTAGTCAGTCATTCATTGAGAGAATACAAGAACCACTGGATAATGGGTTGCAGGCAAGAGGTATATTTTTTTTATTTAACAAAGATGTGTGATGTATTAAACCACAGGCTACTGCTGGATAAATTGTATTCTTATGAGGTGAGAGGAAATCTAAACTCATGGTTTAAATCTTACTTAACAGACTGAAAGCAGTTTGTAGAAATAAATCAAAGCAATCACATAAATTGTAAACAACATAAATATATTTCCTCATGAAAAGTGCTAAAATGTGGAGTACCACAGGGTTTGGATCTTGGACCTCTTCTGTTTCTAATATATGTAAATGATCTTACTTTAAATGTAGAGGTTGGACAGTTGGTTTTATTTGCAGATTATATTAATTTTGTAAATCATCGAAAGAGATGGAAATGTTCTACAGCATAAGGTAAATGAAGTTACGAAGAAGTTAGAATATTGGTTTCAAAAAAATAATCTCATGATAAACGTTGGAAAAACAGTAGTAATGTCATATCATACAAAGCAGAGTAGATTTCTGATGAGATCAAAAATTGCTTATAGAAATACAGATATAGCTTATAAATCAGATACAAAATTTCTTGGTATTCATATTACAGAAAATCTGAAATGTACTACTCATATATGCATATTAAGACTACAACTAGGTAAAGTATGTTACATTATTAAATCAGTTCAAGGAATTATGGGGTTGGGTATGATAAGAAGTTTTTAACATTCAAAATTTGAATCACTAGTAAGATATGGTATAATTTTCTGGGGGGGGGGGGCAGACAATGAAAGTGTACCCATATTTAAACTACAGAAGAGGGTGATACAGAGTATGTGTGGTGTAGACAACTATTTAAGGATTGCAAGATACTAACGGTCACTTCATTATATGTATTTGAAGTATTATGTTTTTTAAGAAGTATAAATCCACAATACAAAAAGTAAACAGGTACGTGATCATAATACAAGGACAAATATGGATTTGCGTATCAAACCTTGTAATGCAAATCACTATAAAAAAGTGTAATGAATATGAGAATTCGATTGTATAATAAGGTACCAATTAACATAAAGAAGCTGGAGGAATACAAATCCTATAAAAGAGAATTGAAATCTTTTCTCATAGATCATGCATTTTATTAAGTAGAAGAATTCTTATGTTACTGATTTGATGCTATAGCAGTTTGGACTATACAAAATGATATTAATATTTAATGTTGTATATGTACAAATTTTTAAAATAAGTAACTGCAGTATGGGTACATGTATTAAGTTAGAGTATGAATTGCAATATATAGATATTATTAATAACATGAAGTAAATATAGAGATGTATGTTTTAATTTAACTTAGTTTAGTAACATTTGTTTACTTTATGATAATGTTGTTACATTTTATACTTATGGAGTGTTTGACGTGTCTAGAGTCACTGTATGACTGACTGGATTGAATAAACAACAACAACAACAACAACAAATATCTTAGGGACAGGTATCAAAGAATTAAAATTAATAATTCTAATTTTAATCAAAACACATTTTATAAGTGGGCCAAAATAAAGCACTGTGTCCCAAAAGGATCAATTTTGGGCCTTTCGTTATTTCTATGTTACATAAATGATTTACTAAAGGTTGCAGTAAGTAGAGATATTCCTATAGTATCTGCTGATGACACTAGTAGTCTAATTACAAGTCCAAATAATACTACGTTACGAAATGATATTAACATAGTTTTTAAACGAATATTTATGTAATTATCTCAGTAATTAACCAACTTGATGCACAAAATTTTGTTTTACAATAAGGTTATTTCATGCCTCTACATGTTTCGAGCACATGTGCTCATCATCAGGAGGTCAAAATGGTATTACACAGCCTCTGGTATCATCACACTGAAACAAGTGAGTGGTCTAAAATTACTAAAATACAATTCTATAAATATGAGCAAATAGTAGTAAAATTTATGTGTGAATTTTTTGGGTGTGGTTACTGTGTATTACTTACTATAAACATGCTATGTCATGTAGAGGTTATGTTTATCCAGTTATTAAACTTATTAGAAAGATACCATGTCTATTTACATTTATGTTTGCTTAGTCTATGTAGTCACAAAATAGTATAAATTGCTGATTTGTTGTTGTATCTATAAAGTTAACCTTATAGCAAACATAAATGTAAATAGACATAGTACCTTTCTTATAATTTTAATAACTGGATAAACATAACCTCATAGCAGTGTTTTTTTCCTTGTTCTGCTTTTTCACTGTCGACCTATAAACACCTAACACGACAAACCCCTTCATATCACCCGCAAGACGAGACATAACTCATGTAAAATGGTGAATTGGG
>Ga0131853_10002101_pt1 | contig 35792 bp, 31 predicted proteins | sample TergutLab28metaG_FD_92764 | JGI IMG/M metagenome (GOLD analysis project Ga0131853, IMG submission 92764) | Labiotermes labralis P1 segment gut microbial communities from Petit-Saut dam, French Guiana - Lab288 P1 (version 2) (version 2) | ecosystem: Host-associated > Arthropoda: Insects >... | reverse complement strand
CACGTTGATGGTGCGGTCTACCGCCATGTAGGTAGCTATACCGGCCCCGACAAGGCAGACTGCCAGGGCCCCGTAAAAGCCTTTGGATGAGATAAACCGCGCGAATTTTCCTCTTGAGAACTTTAAACTACTCATGTGTACATGCACCTCCAACCATAGTTTGAACCGGGTGGAGGGCAATTATGCCTGAGATTTCCAAAAAAATTTACTTTTATATTCAAACACATACATCTTTTCTTGACATTTTGCATTATCATAAATTATACTTGGTACAAATGGAGGCGGTGATTAGTGGCAACAAAAAAACGAATCCGTGACGTGATTTATGGATTTATTGAGCTTGATGAGCAAGAGCTTGAAATCATCGACCATCCGATATTTCAACGTTTGCGTCGCATACGGCAGCTGGCTTTTACAGATATGCTCTACCCAGGTGCCTGCCACACTCGCTTCGAGCATTCGCTTGGTGTAATGCAAATGGCTACATATATGTACAACCATATTGTAGAAAAATATGGAGATGTGCTTAAATGCTATTTGCATGGCGTAGACGACGTGGTTGACTTTGAAAAAGAAATAGTGAGAGCTAGAAAGATAATTCGCCTCGCGGCTCTTTTGCACGATGTTGGTCATGCTCCTTTTTCTCATTCGGGCGAGGAGCTCATGCCATACCGGAATCAAGATAAAGACGAGCGATATGAACACGAAGATTACAGCATAGCGGCCATTGAAGAATATTTCAAAAAAATTATAGAGCGAAGTGAAGAACCAAAAGGGTGCTCGAAAATAAGTGTGAACGATGTGACATCACTGCTTGGCAAAAAAAGCGTGCGCGGTGCTGGCGGGCTACATTTTTCGCTGAAGCCTATTATTTCCGGTCAGCTTGACGCTGACCGCGCGGACTATCTGTTGAGAGATTCTATTCACACCGGTGTGGATTACGGTAGGTACGATATGTGGCGCTTAATTAACAGCGTAGCGCTGACAAATGGCGAAGGTGGAACTCTGGTATTTGCCATTTCGTATAAAGGCCTTCAGGTAGCCGAAAGCCTTGTTATCGCAAGATATCACATGTTTAGCCAGGTATACTATCATAAAGTGCGCAGAATTTATGACTATCATGTGGTCGAGGCGTTAAAGGAAGTATTGCCGCTACTTGAATGCGAGGGGGCTGTTTTCCCACCGCCAACGCAAATAGACAATTATATGCGCCTTGACGACTGGACGGTTTTGGGCGCAATTAACTCCAATTTAAGCGGAAAGCATTGTAAAATACTCAAAAATCGCCAACACTATAAACTTGAATATGAATCAAGTAACCCACCATCGAACGATGACATAAGAAAATTCACTGGGTATGAAGCCAAATATAAAAGCAAAGAACACTATGTGTATAATCTTGGTAAAATATATCAAGGAGACAAGAAAGCAAAACAATGGTATAAACCAGAGGGAATTCAAATACTTGAAGAAAGCGGGATGCTCGTTAACCTTGAAGAAAAGTCAAAACTTGTAACATCTCTCATAGACCCTCCCCCCAGTATGTTGGCACTTTATCTACCAAGAAAAAAGAAGACAAAGGAGAAAAGTCATGGATAAGTCTCAGTTGCGCAGCAACGTAGTTTGTGCAGTCGCAAACAAAATTAGCGGTATTGGCAAAACCGGCATGATGAAATCCATGTATTTTTTACAGCAAGTTTACAAGGTGCCATTGGGTTACGACTTTGATATTTATAACTATGGGCCATATGATGAAGATGTTTTGGTGGCTGTGGATAGTGCCAAAAGGGAAAAATTGATTGATGTTCGGCCAAAGAATTACAACGGATTCATGGGATATGAGATAGTCGCAAAGGGTGATACGATATCTGAATTATCTGTGTATGTTGATGCGCTTGATGAAATATCCCAAAACTTTGGCAAGTATCATGCGAAAGACTGGGAGCTTGCATCAACTATAGTATATCTGTATATGGCCTACCATGAAAATGGCTGGGATATGGAAGAGCTTGATGAGAATGTCAGGCGCATTAAACCACATTTTGCATTACAAGATATTAAGGCTGAGCGGAAGCGTTTGGAAGAGATTGGCGTGTTGTGCAAGGCTGTTGTGATATAGCTGCAATGTCTTGCGATGCTCAAGCTGTCTCGCCGCCCTACACCACCCCCACCAAAATCGCTGCGATCTCTCTTGCCCAATAAAACGGCAGCAACCGCAGTGGCGTCCGCGAGGGTGCGCTACTCGGCTCCAGCCCCGCCCGCCTCGCGTGAGTATGCGCGCGGAACATATGGAACCCGTCGGTTGCGATTACCACGCTTTGCGACAGACCGTGCTCCGCGATTATTGCCTGGGAAAACATAATGTTCTCGTGCGTGTTGGTCGAGCGCTCTTCAAGAAACAGCCTACTATCGCAGACACCGTTTGCCACCAGCCAGCGCTTCATGGCTTCGGCCTCGGATATATATGCGCTCTCACCCAACCCGCCCGACAGAATCGCTGACGCTTCGGGGTTTGCGTCCAGGTAGGCGAGCGCCGCCTCTATGCGCAGCTGTAGCACGAGGGATGGGGTATAGCCCCGCACCCGAGCACCCAGCACGATTACTGTTGTATCGCCGGTAGGCGGCGGTACCCTCATAGCGCTGAGCATAAGACCCGAGATCACTGTGCAGGCAACTATAGCGGCGGCGACTAGTACAGCCAGCGCGTTAGTTGTGACTCGACCCCAGAGGTGTTTTCGCAGGCCCAGCCAAATTCGCAAGGAAGTATCCCATTTTAAGCAAACCAAGCCCCCCGCGAGAGACGCAGCTATAAATGGCAGCGCCAGACCAAAGCCAAACAAAAATCCCTGGGTAACGCTGAATAAAAATGTTAGTATAAACCCTATCGTCAGTACCCGCCGCAAACGCCCCATAAATGTCTCCCTACCTAAAACCCTCCTGTCGCGCAGCCGCGCTACAACAGGAGGGTTTACTATTGTGGGTTATGCCGGTAGAGCTAAACCTTTTTACCGCACTCGCCGCAAAACTGGGTGCCGGGCGCGTTCTTGGCTCCGCACTCACCGCAGAACACCGGGCCGCTTGGCGCGGCTGCCGGTCTTTGTTGTGCTCCAAAACCTTGAGTCCCTGCCCCAGTCTGTCTAAAACCCTGGGCGCCAGCTGGAGGCCCTTGCGGGATTTCGGCGCTTGCCTGGTCGCGCATCTTCCTAAAGGAAGGCGAGAGTGCCGCGAGCTTGCCGTATACGTCAAACTGAATCTGGGTTGTAGGCGCTACTTGCATGTATGCATTGAGCATGCTGATCATTGTCCAGCTGTCCAGCAAGGCCCTCTTTACTGTAATGGCAAGCATAATGCCGAGGAAGAAGGCAAGCGCTCCCCAAAAGCCGTCAACGAAGCTTAGAATCCATGAAAACAGCCCAAACAGCACTAGCCCAAACACAATTATGAACAGCGTGCTCAAAGCCGTGGTCTTCAGTGCGCCGCCCAGTATCGCCTTCCAGTTTTGGAAGTAGATAACAATGCCGTCAACAGCGCCCTTTGTTGTGGATTGCTGTTTGTCATCGTTGTAGAATATCCAGCCTATAATGCACTCGTCCACGAACTTGAGCGCCATGCCGACAAACTTTTGGGCGAACTTTACCACGCCGCCCATGCCAAGACCGCCTAAAGCGGACATAGCAGAACCCAGTGTCCCTTGAAGCTGCTTTACCGCCCTGTCTATCAGCGCGTTTAGTACAAAGAAAGCGCCGGCGGTGGCAAACTTAGAAACTACTATGTTTTTGCCGTATGTAATCTGGTTTTGCGGCAGCTGCCCGGTTTTTATAGTTTCCGTCAGCACGGCTACATGGCCTACTCTTGCCGCGAAGCCAAAGACCCGCACAATAAAGCCATACGCACCTATTGCAGCACTAAAGCCAAAAATGATGGCGAAAAAGCCTACCGCTGGGCTCCTGTTGAATATAAACAGGGCTATGGCCATAATCACGACGCCGACAAGTATGCCTATTAGCCTTATTGTCAGCTTTGCCACAACAAAGGGCATTGTCATGGTCCACAGCTGTTTAGAAGTAAACTTTTTCGTTGTTTGTTGTTCCGACACTATGTACCCTCCATATTATCAAAAGTTTTAGACTTTGTTGCCGCACTCACCACAGAATTTTTTACCGTCTTCCAGCTGGGCTCCGCACTTGCTGCAGGCTGTTGGGGTCTCCACAGGGGTTTCCAGCTTGCTGCCGCAAGAGCCGCAGAACTTCTTGTCTGGCTCGTTTACTTCCCCGCAGCTGGCGCAGGCTATACCAGCCGCTGCAGCCGGGGGCGCTTCAAGCTTACTGCCACAGCCGCTGCAGAACTTGCGGCCCTCTTCGTTGACAGCGCCACAGCTGCACGCTATGCCGTTTGCCGGAGCAGCCAGCGCCTCAATATTATTGCCGCATCCGCTGCAGAACTTTCTGCCCGTTTCGTTAATGGTGCCGCATCCACACTGGATGCCATTTGCGGGGCCCTGTGCCACTTGCACAACTACTTCCACGCCGCAGCCGCCGCAAAACCTCATACCATCTTGGTTAACGGTGCCGCAGCTCTGGCACTGCACCCCGCCGCCTTGACCACCGCCCAGGCCGCCGAACAGTTTATTTGCCAGCTGGTTGCCCAACGGTTGCCCAACTCCCATTCCAACGCCCATTCCAAGGCCTCTACCGATTGATCCTAACGGCATATATGTAACTCCCTTCTAAATATACGCTGTCATCATAAAAAATTGACGAATATGCATTACAGTGTACCATATTTGCGGCAGTATTGCAAGATTTTCGCAGGTTTTCCACCGCAAGCAATTTTCGCCACGCAGCCGGTGCAGATTTTGGATTACGCCCTGTAAAAGCGAAAAGCAATTACGATACTACTTTTCTGAATTGGGGGTATCCTCTATAAGGGTCTGCGGACAACTTTAAACAAGGCGCGGAATCTACATTCCGCGCCTTGTTATGTGTCTTGACCGTGTAGTTTTTTGTTGGCAACTACTTCTGCATTTATCGTGCCGCTCCCCTAGTTGTAACAAAGCCGTCGTAGAGCGTGTCTAAGTAGTCGAAGCTCTTGGCGGTACCCATGGCCACGCAGCGCTCCGGGTCGGGGGCCAGGCGGGCGGGTATGCTTGTTCTGCGCTCTACCGCCGCCGCAAAGCCGGTTATCAGAGCGCCGCCGCCGGTTAGCACTATCCCGCCGGTGCGAATGTCCGCCGCCAGCTCGGGCGGGGTTCTTTCCAAAACGCTTACAATGGCCCGCAAAATCTGGCTCATGGGCTCAGAGAGTGCGCTTATGGTGTCTTCCCTTGTTATGGTAATCTTCTTTGGCAGCCCGGAGACGAGATCCCGGCCTTTAGCATAAGCGGTTGCGGGCTCGAACCCAGCGCAGACCGCGCCGGCCTCCATTTTGATTCGCTCTGCGGTGGGCACCCCGATAAGTAGGTTGTGCCGCTGTCTCGCGTATTTTATAAACGCCTCATCGAAGGCGTGGCCGGCTACTTTTAGCGAGGCCTTGCAGACTATTCCGTTTAGTGAGAGCACGGCAATATCGCAGGTACCGCCACCCACATCTACTATCATGTTCCCGTAGGGAAGGCTGAGATCAATCCCCGCGCCGATAGCTGCGGCCACCGGCTCCTCGATGAGGTAAACCTTGCGCGCTCCGGCGGACATTGTGGCGTCTATAACCGCTTGAACCTCCACACCTGTAATGGCCGAGGGCACGCACAGGCAGACCCGGGGCTTGAGCAGCTGGTTGTTGGTTATCTTTTTGAGCAGGTGCTTTATCAGCACTTCGGTCATGCTAAAATCGCTGATGACGCCGTCTCGCAGGGGGTGCACAACCTCGATATGACCGGGCACTTTGCCTACCATATCCAAGACCGCGCTGCCGGCGCCGATCACTTTGCCGGAACGCTTGTCAAGCGCCACCACCGAGGGTTCCCGCAGAACGGTCTTCCCGCCGTGGTCAACGGCATATATGTTACAAGTGCCAAGGTCAATGCCGATATCCAAAGCTGCCAAAGCCAAGGCCCCCTTTTACACGGCGCCGCGTGATTAATAGTTGCAGCTTCCATTATACGCCAAATGAGAGGGGGCAGTCAATAAGCTTGCACACAAAATAACAAGGTATTGCAGGGTCTGCGTTTATTTCGCGCTTATTTTGCCATGGTGCCTCATGTTCTTGAGATTGTTTGTTTAGGTGGCTGTCATTGTGGTGTCAATAATGTTTTCAGCTTAACTATTTTGCTATAATATAGAGAAGGTGGAACTCGTTAAGCAGGCCCGGTGGTTTTTATGGCTGCGAATAAAATTGTGAAACAAAAAAATCACCGGCACCCTTTTGGGCACCGGCGACTGTATCGTCGAAGTTCTTGGAAATTACGTGGAAGCTATTTTAACCCCTACGCGCCGCCCGCGAACTTCTGCTTTACTTGGTTGATCTTGCTTTGGTCTGCAGCTTCGGTGGGGTACCAGCCGCGCTTTTGCATCTCGCCAAATATTTCGCTTTGAATTTGGTGCTCCTCATTGAGGATATTCATTATATCACTTCTCAGGCAGGGGCACGCGCACTCGTTGGCAGAGGTGTTGTAACCGCCCGTTTCAAACTTCTGGCTGGAAAGCAAGTCGGTCATGATATGCTTGTCGCTAAAAGACGATTGTTGATTAATCATTTCTATTCCCCTCCCTAGCTCAAGTGACCCATAAGGGTGTTGAAGTGATTTTGATGGCGCTGTGCGATTTCCTCGCACTTTTGCTTTATCTGCGGGTCCTGGGTAGTGCCGGCGTACATGCGGTACTTGCGGACGAGATTATCTTCCGCGGCGAGGTGATCCCCGATGGCGGAAAGCTCCTTGGCAGTCAAGTTGGCCATGGTAAATTCCTCCCTTTATTGCGATTACTTTGTGCCCGCAGCGCTGCTTCTCACCCAAGCGTGTGGGTTAAGGCAAAAAACGTGATAGGCATTTTTTGACGCGGCGCAAGCTGGCACGGTAATAGTTTGTCCGTGCATGCACGCTTTACAAGCCTGAGTGCGGGGAAATTGTTTGGCACGCATGGGGGAATTTGGAAATTCTATATTGCTGCTACTTTTCTTTAGGCTTAAACACCACTCCTGCCGCCAGTCCGAAGAATATCGCCGCGGCTACGCCCGCCGCCGAAATACCCAACCCGCCGCTGAGTATGCCGTACAGCCCCTTCTCGCGGATAGCATCCTTGGTTCCTTGGGCGATAGTGTTCCCCCAGCCGGTCAGGGGGACGCTCGCACCGCCCCCGGCCCATTCAACCAGCGGCTGGTAAACTCCCACAGCCCCAAGAACCACACCCAGCACCACAAAGCTAACCAGAATCCGCGCGGGAGTAAGCTTTGTGTAGTCAATCAGCACCTGACCAATAGCGCAGATAAGACCGCCGACCAAAAATGCTTTGGCGTATTCCCAGAATATTTCCATTATTGAAGTCCTCCTATGTGTTCCGCCATGTTGGGCGGCTTTAGTTTTTGTAGCTGGTTTTGGTGCCAAGGGCCTTTGTGTTGTCGCTGCAAACCTGTCGTTGTAGGGGCGATTTTTAATCGCCCTCGGTTTACCGCAAACCCGTTGTTGTATGGTCTGTTTTTTGTTTTTATGCCGCCTAGGTTTACCGTGGGTCCCATCGTTGTAGGGGCCGCGCCCTTGTGCGGCCCGCCTCTTCCGACAAACCTAACGCTGTAGGGGCTGGATTCTTCCGCCCGCAGGTTTACATCGGTTCCCCGTGATTTGCCCCAACTGGCGCTGTATAGTCTGGGTTCCATCCACGACCGGCCAAGTTCAAAACCCAATATAGAATCAGCCTGTGGGCTGGGATTATTGTACCGCTCGTGCCGCGGAGGCACTTACTTTTCTTTGTTTCGCCAAAGAAGAAGTAAGCAAAAGAAAGGCGACTGGGGGAGGACCAGGTCTGCTCCAAGTTCAGTCGCAGACAACTCCCAACTGCCACGCCAAAGGCATGTGGCAGTGGCAAAGACCGCCTCATCCCCCACTATACGGACAGGTGAGCGAAAACTAGAAAGTTTGTTGGTGTATTATTCTTACGAGCTCCTGTTTTGTCAATAGTGGCACAGTCAACAGCTAACACCTCGCCGCGAAAACTCCTTATTCTAAGCCCGGGCTCGCATAGCAGCTGGGGAGGTTTGTCGTCAGCCAACGGCCAAAATCCAACCTACCGGTTCAAAGTTTGCTCCGAATGCTCAGCCCGTAGGCTGATTAATATTAAGCCCTTGAACTTGACCTGAGCCCCCGGAACTTCAGCACCAACAATGGAACGTCACTGGAAATTAGCGGGCCGCGCAGGGGCGCGGCCCCTACAACAGTCGTGTGTGGAATTAGCCGGTACGATGTAGGTACTGTGCCCTACAAATACCGCTAACTAACCTCAGGCCTTCCGCTCTTTTTGGTAGAAAGGTGCACAAGATGCGCGATCCCCGGAATATCCTGTCCCTGCTGCACACTGGTGGGCGACATGAGCGCCCCTGTAGCCATGAACAGTACCTCATTTATTTTGCCGGCGCGCATTCTCGGTAGCAGGTAGGCGCAGAGCACAGCTGCCGCGCACCCGCACCCGCTTCCTCCGGCGCCTGTGTCCTGGGCCTCTTTGTCGAAGAGAATCAGCCCGCAGTCGGCGTGCTTACCATTAAGCTTGTAGCCATCGCGCTCCATAAGCTGGGCAAGGAGTGTGCCGCCGATCTCACCGAGGTCGCCGGTCAGTATAACGTCGTAATTGTCCGGGCCGGTGCAGGTGTCCTTGAAGAATCGGCCCAAAGTGAGTGCAGCCGCCGGAGCCATGGCCGCGCCCATGTTGCTCAGGTCCTTCACATCCTTGTTCTCGATAGAGCCTATGCAGACACTGCGCACATATGGCGGGCTTGGGCTTTCACCAACAATGACCGCGCCGGCAGCGGTGGCTGTCCACTGGGCGGTGGGCGTGCGGGTGCCGCCGTACTCCAGCGGGAAGCGGTACTGCCGCTCTGCAGAACAAAAATGCGATGAAGTGACCGCCATAGACTTTCCGGCGAAGCCGCCCTCGACCATCATGGCGGCGAGAATCAGCCCCTGGCTCATGGTCGAACAGGCGCCGTACAGCCCCATAAACGGTATACCCAGCTCCCGCAGACCGTAGTGGCTGGCGGTTATTTGGTTTAAGAGGTCACCCGCAAACAGCATTCCGATATCGCCCGGGCTGAGCGAAGCCTTTGACAATGCTTTTTCAGCGGCAACCTTTTGCATCTGGCCCTCCGCAAGTTCCCAGCTCTTCTGGCCAAAGAGCGCATCGCTGCTGATGATGTCAAAGTTATTGCCGATTGGCCCATCGGCTTCCTTTTTAGAGCCCACGGCCGCAAACCCCAAAAGGCTTGGGCAGCGCTCCATAGTGATTGTGTAGTTGCCTGTGTGTGTTGGCATGTTGACCCTCCATTCGCCATGTAGGGGACGATGCCCACATCGTCCCGGCTTTAATAGGCCGATATGGGCGTAATTTCCTACATTGGCCTAATATGCGCCCATCAAGTAAATTATCACCCCGTAGATTATTCCGGAAGCGACGCCGTAGACTATCACCGGCCCCGCGACACTGAACATCTTTGCCCCAAGGCCGAGAACATACCCTTCGCTCTTGAACTCGAGAGCGGGGGCGGCGATGGCGTTGGCAAAGCCGGTTATAGGCACAAGGGTGCCCCCGCCCCCATGGCGGGCCAGCTTGTCGTAGACGCCCAGCCCGGTCAGCAGCACCGCCAAAAAGATGAGAGCGATGCTCCCTGCGGGAAAGGCAATTTCGTCGCTCAGCCCCGCCTGCTTGAACATCTGGATAAAAAAGTGCCCCAAAGCGCAGATAAGCCCGCCAAACAAAAACGCCATAGGTATGTTCTTTGCGCTCTTGCTCGGGGGCGATGCCTTTTTGACCATCTCGGTGTAGGCTTGGTTGGTTAGGTTTTCCACCGTACGATTCACTCCCTGCACAAAATATTTGCAGGTATTGTTCGCAGCGTGGCCGCCAATTATTTGCCGGGGGCATTGCGAAGATTTGGCAGTTTTTTATTTTGATTGTGTTGCGAACCCGTCGCCGTAGGGTCGGAGTTCCATCCCCGACTTTAACGGGATTTATTGTACGATAGCAATCGTCCCGCGGCATGAGCGGCACAAAAGTCCCAGCCCGCAGGCTGATTTATAATTTGGTCTTGACCTTGAATTTAAAAAGCTTGACCTAACAGAATGTCTGAGGCGCTCCGGTAAACCTGAGCGGTCGGGGATGGAACCCTGACCCGACAACAACGCCCGCGATAATCCGCCCCGCAAGCCAAAACCCTTGCATTTTCCCACGCCATAGGGTAAAATAAAGTCGAAAAAACAAGGAGGATTAACATATGAGCGACAAAATTCTAGTAGAAGTCTCGGCGCGGCACCTGCACCTGTGCCAGCAGGATTTAGAGACGCTGTTCGGTGCGGACGCACAGCTCCACAACCGCAGGGAGCTCAGCCAGCCGGGGCAGTATGTCTGCGAGGAGCGCGTAGAGATAGTCGGGCCCAAAAGCTCGATTAAAGGTGTCTCTGTGCTCGGTCCGTTGCGCCCGGTGACACAGGTAGAGGTCTCCCTGACCGACGCGCGCGCCCTCGGCATTACTGTCCCTGTGCGGGAATCCGGTGTGCTCGAGGGCTCGTCCGGGTGCACCATAGTTGGCCCCGCCGGCAAAGTTGAGCTAAAAGAGGGGCTTATCGCCGCCAAGCGCCACATACACACCACCCCCCAAGACGCCGCCAAGTTCGGAGTAAAGGATAAGGAAGTCGTAAAGACAAAGATAAACACCCACGGGCGCTCGCTGATATTCGACGACGTGGTTGTGCGGGTAAGCGAGAGCTTCAACACCGCAATGCACATCGACACCGATGAGGCCCAGGCGGCCCTTGTGGTGGGCGAGGTTTACGCGGAGATTGTTAAGTAGGAAGCATTCGGTAGGCTGAGGGGCAGGGTTCCATCCCTGCCATACCGTCACAACCCAACGTTTGCATTCTGTTGTGGGTGGTCGGGCATGGAAGCCCGCCTCTACGATGTTATAGGGCGCGCACTATAGGGTGCTTGCACCTATTGCGTGATAGGTGCCTCTATGGCGAGGCGTGGGTGTTGAATTTGCGTGCCGCCCAGCGTGCGGCATCTATAGCAAAGGTGGTGAACACAATGACCGAACTCGCGCTGAGCATTGGCGAGCCTTTTACCTCCCCTGCCTGGGAGAGCAACTTCGTCGTCTTCGCCGGGGAAAGCGGAAACCCAATACCCGAGCAGCACACCAAAGATTACCTGCGCCGATGCTGCAAGTATGCCGCCCACTACGAGGCATGGCTTGTCCCTGAGCGGTTTATCTTGCTAGGCTACCAGTGCATGGGACTGGTCTCGCCGCAGGGCAAGGTGGTTGGCGCCCAACGAGGGGTATTCGACGGCCCGGTCTTTCACAGGCAGGCCGAGCGCTCCACAGCGGCTGAGGTCTTCCCCACTGAGCACGGCGGCGTATTCCTTTGCGTAGATACAGATGTCTACCGCCCCGAAGTCGCCCGGATAGCCGCCGGCATGGGCGCGCAGATTATAGTCTGCTCCCAGACCATCGGCAAGGATGACTACGCCAGCCATATGGTTCTTACCGGCGCCTGGAACGCCGCCCAGCTGGCCGGGTGCTACGTAATTGCGGTGAGCAACCAGTTTAGCTGTGTGAGCGCGCCGACACAGCTCACTCAACAACGGGACGGATTTCTCAGCCCGCCCAGCCTCAAAAAGCCTATGACACAACGATTTAACGTGGACAAGCTCGCGGAGCTGCGCCGACCAAAGCCGCTGAGCCAAAAATTCTACGACCTTCACCGGGAAGAGCTCATCGGGTGAGGGATGGGTATACGCAAAAAGCTCCCCGAGGCGGGGAGCTTTTTCTGTATGAATGTATGATGGTTAGTCAGAGACGGGGTAATGTAGGCATAATTCCCTATTTAACGCACATCTGCTCGCGGCCCGGACCCACCCCGACCATTACTATCGGGCAGCCTGCGGTCTCTTCCAGGAAAGCGATGTATTCCCGGCAAGCGCGTGGCAGTTCCGCAAAGGTGCGGCAGCCGGAGATGTCCTCACTAAAGCCTGGCAGCTCGGCGTAGACTGGGCGGCAGAGTTCCAGTTGCTCGATAGCTGCCGGGAAGCTGGTCAGCCGCTGCCCATCCTGGGTCTCGTAGGCGGTGCATACCTTTAGGGTAGAGATACCGCTTAGAGTATCCAGCTTGTTGACAATAAGACCGGTCAGGCCGTTGACACGTACCCCGTATCGGGCGATTACCGCATCGAACCAACCCACCCTGCGCGGGCGGCCGGTATTAGTGCCGTACTCGTGTCCAACATCGCGAATAGTGTTGCCGACTTCATCGAAGAGCTCGGTGGGGAAAGGTCCGCCGCCGACACGGGTCGTGTAGGCCTTTGCCACGCCCAGCACTTCATTTATTGCGGTGGGGCCAATGCCAGTGCCCACGCAGACCCCGCCCGAGACCGGGTTGGAGCTGGTCACGTAGGGATAAGTGCCCAAGTCAAGGTCGAGCAGGGTACCCTGGGCGCCCTCAAACAACACATTCTTGCCGTCCTGCAGCGCCTGCCAGGTAAGGTCGGAAACATCGCTGAGGTAGGGGCGCAGCCGTTTGCCGTACTCCTCAAATTCGGCGGTAATTTCCCACAGGTCAAGGGGCTGGCAACCATAGAAGTCGCTTAGCAGCTGGTTTTTGCGTGTGCCCACCGCCTGTATCTTCTGCCTGAGAAGGGTGGGGTCGCATAGCTCGTGCATACGCAGGCCGACACGCTCCGCTTTATCCATATAGCAGGGTCCGATGCCCCGGCGAGTGGTGCCGATCTTATCTTTGCCAAGGCCGTCCTCGCTAAGCCCGTCAAGGGTGATATGCCAAGGCATGACGACATGGGCCCTGGGGTCAATCCTCAGCCGGTCGCAGGAGACCCCCCGCGCGGTGATAGCATCGATTTCGCCAAGCAAAGTGGCTGGGTTTATAACCACACCACAGCCGATATAACAATCAACCTTGGGGTAAAGCACCCCCGAGGGCAGCAGGGCCAGCTTGTAGGTCTCGCCCTGGTGGCTGATAGTGTGGCCGGCGTTGTTACCGCCCTGTGAGCGCACAACCACATCCGAGCGGCTGGCAAGTATGTCGATAACCTTGCCCTTGCCCTCATCCCCCCACTGAACACCAACTACAACTTTAGCCGGCATGTCGAGCCCTCCTTTTATCTGTTAACAAGTAAATCTGAACTTCCTATACGGCATGCGCTTACAAGGCGTACCATATATTTGCTAAATGTCAAATATCCTTAAAACTGCGCCCGCAGCACTCCAAACAAAATCATCGCCGTAGTGGCCAGCACCATGTAGAGCAAAATTCGCCAAACCGGAGGCTTTGGCCGCCCGGGACCGAAGTTCACAGCGCGACACCCTTTCTGCGCATAAAGTACAATGCCCACGTTCTACCGTGAGCATTGTACCATGTATCGACAGGTATCGTCAAATGGCAATTGCCGCCGGGTTACCGCGCGCCGCCCGGGAATGTGGCCGCTATCGCCTCTACCATCGCGCCTATTTCCGCCAGCTGGGCGGCCTTTACGCTGGACTTTACGCTGAGCATACCCTCGAGAATATTCATGTTTTTGCACTTTTCTAGCATGGCGCGGATATGTCCGCCGCTGGTGGCTGCCCACGACCCGTTCTCGATTATGGCAACGGTGCGGCTTTGTATGTTGTGTGCCACAAGGTCACTTAGCATGGCCTCCATGGTCACGAAGATGCCGTTGTTATAGGTCGTGGAGGCAAAAACAAGGTGGCTCCACCGGAAGGCCGCCGACACTATCTCGGACGCCGGTGTGACCGAGACGTCGAACATCTGGGTCTTGATGCCTCTATCCCGCAGCCTGCAGGCCAGAATTTCCGCCGCGTTTTCGGTGTTGCCGTAAATAGACGCGTAGGCAATCATCACGCCCTGGTCTTCGGGCTGATAGCTGCTCCAGAGGACGTGCTTCGAGATGATGTCCCCAAGGTTTTCTCGCCAGACAAAGCCGTGCAGCGGGCAGATCATTTTAATGTCCAGCCCAGATGCTTTGCCCAGCAGAGCCGCTGTTTGGGGGCCGTACTTGCCAACAATGTTGGTGTAGTAGCGCCGGGTCTCGTCCATGTAGTCTCTCTCAAAAGCTACCTCGTCGGCGAAGAGCGCACCGTTTAGCGCCCCAAAGCACCCAAAGGCGTCGGCGGAAAAGAGTATCTTGTCGGTGTGGTCGTAAGTTACCATAACTTCCGGCCAGTGCACCATCGGCGCCATGAAGAATTCAAGGCGGTGTTTGCCGGCTTCCAGCGTATCGTTTTCCTTGACAACATGCACGCGGGAGTCGACCTCAAAGTCGTGGAACTGTTTAATCATCGCAAGGGTCTTGGCGTTGCAGACAATCTTAACGCCTGGGTATAAGTCGAGAATCTCCTTTATACCGGCCGAGTGGTCGGGCTCCATATGCTGCACGACCAGGTAGTCTAGATCTCTGCCGCCCAGCCCGTGGGCTACGTTTTCCAAAAACCGATGCTGCACGGCCTTGTCCACGGTGTCGAAGAGCACGGTTTTCTGGTCGAGCAAAAGGTAGGAGTTGTACGAAACCCCACCCGGGACGGAGTACACGCCCTCAAACATGGCCAGCCGCCGGTCGTTCGCGCCTACCCAAATTAGGTTGTTTGTAACTTTTCTTGTGCAGTGCATGAGCTTGCCTCCTTGTATAGTATGACTCGCGGCCCCGATATAGAGGCACCGCTGGATATAATACTGTGTCCTAACTTGGGCATTGTACCACGAATCGACAGGGGCGGTCAAACATTTTTGTGGTCTTGAAAATACGCATGGTTTTGCTTATACTGGGGATAGGTTACTCAGTTACCTGGAACCTCGTCAGATGCACAAGATGCGCTGCTACAGACTGTCAAGGAGGCTGCGACATGCTTATCCTACACGGCAAGAGCGTACAGACCGGCTCAGCCTGCGGGTCGGTGCATTTTTACCGGCCTGCGCAGAGCGCGTATCCGAGCGCCAACAGAAGTTCGGTACCTGGCATGGAGCTGACCGTACAGTCCGAAACCCGCCGGCTCGAGCAGGCACGCGCCCAGGCAATAACCCAGCTGTGCGAGCTTGCCCGCCGGTCAATGGTTGAGCTTGGCCCAAAACAAGCCCAGGTACTTGAAATCCACCGGCTGATGCTCGAGGATGCGGACTTCGCCGACACTGCCCGAGATTTTATCGCGGCGGATGGTGCAAGCGCCACACGGGCGGTTGAGTTGACTGCCCGCCGGTTGGCCGGGCTGCTCGAGAGCTCAGGGAGCGAGCATATCCGGCAGCGGGCTGACGACGTTTGGGACGCCGCCCGTCGGGTAATAGACATACTTGATGGGACTGCCGACAGCCCAAAGCTGCCCGAGTATCCGTTTATATTGGCGGCGGAGCAGCTGCTGCCCAGCCACCTTGCTGCCCTTGACAAAACCAAGCTGCTGGCAATTGTGCTGGCCGAGGGCGCAGAGCACTCGCACACGGCGGTGCTGGCAAGAGCAATCGGCGTTCCTGCGGTGTTCGGGGTGGGCAGCGGCCTAACTCGCGAGCTGGACGGTGTGCCAGCCATTGTGGACGGCAACGCCGGCAAAGTATATATCCGGCCGGACAAATCTATAACTGCGATATTTGCTCGGCTAAATAGCGCATCTGGGCGTCCTGTGCTCAAGGCTGCTACGTCCTGCGTTACACTTGACGGTGTATCTGTGGCCGTCACTGCGAGCATAGGCGGTGTGGAGGAAGCAGCCCACGCCCTGCGGCAAGGTGCGGACGGAGTCGGGCTCCTGCGCAGTGAGCTGTTGTTTTTTGGCGCAACCATCTACCCCAGCGAAGACGAACAGTTGGATGCATACCGACAAATTGTAGAAAATATGAGTGGCAAGCGGGTTTGCGTGCGTACTCTTGACCTAGGTGGGGACAAGCCTGCGGCCTATCTTCCCTTGCCGTGGGAAGAGAATCCGGCCCTGGGGTTGCGGGGCGGGCGGATCAGTCTTGAGCACCCGGAGCTGCTCCGCACCCAGCTGCGAGCGCTTTACCGCGCATCGGCTTTTGGCAACGTTGCCATACTATTCCCGATGGTGAGCGCGCTCTGGGAGGCCCGGGAGCTGCTAAGCCACGCAGCCCGGGCTCGGCAGGAGCTGTGGGAGCGGGGTCTCCCTTTTAATGAAGGCGTACAGCTGGGTATAATGATAGAGACCCCTGCGGCAGCGCTAATCAGCGGCGAACTTGCGGCCATCGCCGATTTTTTCAGCATTGGCAGCAACGACCTTACCCAGTACGCTTTGGCCGCCGACCGGCAGAGCGGCAGGGTGGTTCGGTACTACGACCAGACACACCCGGCGGTGCTGCGGCTGATCGAACTGGCCTGCCAAAGTGCGGTGGCCGCGGGCATTCCCATAAGCCTTTGCGGAGAGTTGGCCGGGAACATCGACTTCACCCGGCAGCTGCTGCGGATGGGGGTGCGGGAGCTTTCGGTGGCGCCGCACAGGGTATCTGCGCTGTGTAAAAAAATCCGGGGGATTTTTATAAATGATTGACAACTGCCGTGGTTGCGGGGTAAAATGGACAAACTGGCAGATGTAGGGGCAATTGCCAATACATCCGCAAAGCTTGTGGGCGCTAGCGCCCCTACAAACGGAACCATTCCGTAGCAGCGGATACCACCATATGGGGGGCAACTATATGCAACAACTAATCGAGCAGCTAAAGGCACAGATAGCGGGCCAGATTGCGGAGGCCCAGGACACTACCGAGCTAAGCGCGGTACATGGGCGCTTTCTTGGCAAGAAGGGCGAAATTTCCGTGCTTATGCAGGGGCTTGGCAAGCTGAGCAAAGAGGAGCGTCCGGCGGCCGGACAGCTTATAAACGAGCTGCGCGACTGGGCCACCGAGCAGCTGGGGATCAAAGAAAGCAGCCTTGCCCAATGGGAGCTCACCCGGAGGTACAAGCAGGAGGCGATCGATGTCACCCTGCCGGGTACCGGGCGCGAGATGGGCGGCTCACACCCGATAAACCTTGTGCGTGCTGAGCTTTGCCGTGTGTTTGCGGGGCTTGGCTTCGAAGTGGTCGAGAGCCCGGAGGTAGAGCTGGTCAACTACTGCTTCACCGCGCTGAACGTGCCGCCAAACCACCCCTCCCGGGACAGGCAGGATACATTTTATATCAGCGAGGACGTTGCGCTGCGCCCCCACACTTCCCCGGGGCAGATACGCACGATGGAAAATCAGAAGCCACCCATTAAAGTAGTTGTGCCCGGCCGAGTTTTCCGCAGGGACGACGATGCCTCACACTCACCCATGTTCCATCAAATCGAGGGTCTGGTGGTGGATAAAGGCATAAACCTTTGCGACCTGTTGGGACTGCTGACCACACTTGCCAAGACCCTATTTGAGCCGGACGTTGATGTGCGCTTCCGCCCGTCATACTTCCCGTTCACCGAGCCCAGCGTCGAGGTGGACGTGAGCTGCTTTGTCTGCTCGGGCAAGGGTTGCGGCCTCTGTAAAGGCACCGGCTGGATTGAGATTTTGGGCGCCGGCGTGGTTAACCGCAAGGTGCTGGCCGGCTGCGGAATCGACCCGGATGTCTATTCAGGGATGGCATTCGGAGCGGGGCTCGAGAGGATGGCCATGCTAAAATATGGCATTGGGAATATTCAGATACTTTATGATAACGACTTGAGGATGATTGGGCAGTTTTAGGTTGCTTGGATTTATGCGAACGCAAAGTGCACTCCCTCCGGCGCTACGTGCCACCTCCCTCTAGGAGGGAGGCTGGGGTAAGTTTCAGAAAGAGCAGCCCCTAAGCCCCTCTCCCAGAGGGGAATCGCCTATCACAGCAACAGAAGGAATAGGCGCCGCCCGGCGCGGCGGATTACACTGGAATTTGCTGTAGGGCCACATTTGCCTGGCCCGCGAACTTACGGCGATGTTCATGGTTTTACATGATACAATGTCGCTGCATATGCCAAAGTTTCACATTCAGGAAAAGGGGTAGAGAATATGCTATTGCCGCTGAGTTGGCTAAATGAATACGTTGACACGAGCGCTATTCCGGTGGAGGAGCTACAGGCGCGGCTATTTTCCGCCGGCTTCGAGGTGGAGGAAATCGTCTATCCCGGCGCGGAAATTTCCGGCTGTGTGGTGGGTAAAATTACCGAGATTACCCAGCACCCGGACGCAGACAAGCTGGTTATCTGCCAGGTGGACTGCGGGCCAAGCGGACAGTTCCAGGTTGTGACAGGCGCGACAAACGTCAAGACCGGACACTTTGTGCCGGTGGCGCTGGACGGCGCCACACTCTGCGGCGGCGTGAAGATAACAAGCGGGCAGCTGCGCGGGCAGGTATCCCAGGGGATGCTCTGCTCCGGCGAAGAACTTGGCATCGACGACGACTGGTACGACGGCGCCGGGGTGCACGGAATTCTTATATTTGGGCCCGAGGTTACCACGCCGGGCGTGGACGCAAAGGCGCTGCTGGGGCTGGACGACTGCGTGATGGATATCAGCGTGACGGCCAACCGGCCTGACTGCCAGTGTGTCTACGGCATGGCCCGCGAGGTTGCGGCGGCCTTTTCGCTCCCCTTGCGGGAGCTCGAGCTGGACTACAAAACTACCGGTGGCCCGTCCGACCTCAAGGTGAGTGTGCAGGACTCCGAGCTCTGCCCGCGGTATATTGGCAGGCAGGTGCGGCGGGTTAAAATCGGGCCTTCTCCGGTTGAAATGCGGCGCAAGCTGCGGCTATGCGGGCATGGAGTTCACAGCAACGTTGTGGACGTTACCAACTACATTCTGCTTGAGCTTGGGCAACCGATGCACGCCTTTGACGCAAGCAAGGTCGCTGGCGGCGAGATCGTTGTACGCCGGGCTACCGCCGGGGAGAAAATCATCACCCTGGACGAGCGCGACCACACCCTGACCACCGAGAACCTGCTCATCTGTGACGGCAGCAAACCCAAGGCTTTAGCTGGAGTTATGGGCGGCCTTGAGAGCGGGATTGCGGACAATACCGCCGAGATAATCTTCGAGTCGGCGGTTTTTGAGAAGGCAAATATCCGGCGGACGTCGCGCTCGCTTGGCCAGAGCAGCGACGCCTCCAAGCGCTACGAGAAGGGGCTGGACGACCACACCCCCGCCCTCGCGCTGGAGCGTGCCCTCCACCTGATGGATAAATATGGGTTTGGCGCGGTCAGCGAGAGTAGCGTCGACGTCTGGGCGAACCCAGACAAAGTCAACCCGACTATCCGCACGACTATTGCTAAGATAAACGCTGTCCTGGGTATCGAAGTGCCGGCGACGACTATGCGGGAAATACTCGAGCGACTGAACTTTGTGGTTACCCTCAGCGACGACGAAATCACTGCTACACCGCCCTTTTACCGGGAGGACATCGAAGAGTTCCCATGCCTGGCCGAAGAGGTCATCCGCATCTACGGCTTCGAGCACCTCACCCCTACAATGATGGACGAGGCGGCCATTACCCCCGGTGGGTTGAGCGAGCAGCAGCTGGTAAGAGAAAAGCTCTGCATTGCCACCATGAGCCAGGGTTTTTGCGAGACGATACACTACTCGTTCCACTCCCCACGCGACCTCGACATGCTCGGCCTGCCTGCAGGCGCACGTGCCCGCGATACGGTGGCCATCGAGAACCCAATCAGTGAGAATTATACGATAATGCGCCGCACGCTTGTCCCATCTATACTAAAGACAATTGCCCGCAACTGCAAGCGCGGGGTGAACGCGGGGCGGCTGTACGAGCTTGCCAACGAATATATTCCGCGGCCGGGCGAGTCTCTGCCTGAGGAAGTGCCGATGCTCTGCCTAGGCCTGTTCGGCGAGGGCGAAGACTACCTGAGCGCCAAGGGCGCGCTCGAGCAAATTTGCGATACCCTCGGTGTAGCGCTGACCTATGAAAAAGCCAACTTTGACAGCGATGAAGCACCGACTTATCTTCATCCCGGCAGGGCAGCGGCGCTGCGGCTAAATGGCGAAGTTATAGGGTATTTGGGCCAGCTGGCTTACCCGGTGCAGCAAAACTTCGAGATTGCCCGCCCAGTCTTTATAGCTCAGCTGGACGCGCGTGTGCTCTTGGGTGCGTCCCCGGCAAGAGCCCGCTTTAGCCCGCTGCCGGCTCACCTTGAAGTTGAGCGCGACCTCGCGCTTGTGGCCGACGAGGCCCTCACCAACGGCGAGATCGAAGCTGCTATCACCGGGGCTTGCGGACAGGTCAGTCGGGTGCGCCTGTTCGACATCTACCGCTCCGAACAGCTGGGCGAGGGCAAGAAGAGCATGGCTTACACCCTGACCTTCACCCCCGGGGACAGCGCGCTCACCGGAGAACAGGTGGACGGTTTTGTGGGCGAGATACTCGCCGCGCTTGAAAAGCTAGGGGCCAAGATACGCGGGTAAAAGCAGAATAGTTAAGCGGCGGGTTTTGCCCCGCCGCTTTGGTTTTTATCTATGTGCCGCATTATCCCCAGGGGGAGGTCAACCACCGTCAGCGTCTTTCCGAGCGGGCGCAGGATTTTGAGAATTGTTGAGAGTTGTGGGTCGGTTTTGCTGTTCTCAATCCGCGCAATGTGGGTCTGGTTGACTCCGCAAACTGCGTCAAGCTCCGACTGTGTCATCCCCCGCTCCTTTCGGGCGCTGAGAATCTCTCTGACCAGCCGCACCTGCAAGTCTATTTCGTCCACGGGAGACTCACCATTTTTGTTCTCGTAAAAGATAACTTTGAAAATTAATAGCATCTCCCGTCAAAAAAATTATATAACGAATTCGTTCTATCGTCAAATTACCCTCTTACTTATGATACTTCCCCCCGCGCAAAATGCACCCGCCCCGGTAAATCTGTTCGAGCAGCATAACCCGAGCCAGCTGGTGTGGGAACGTCATGTCGGAAAGCGACAGGCGCAAGCTCGCCTGTCTTTTCAACTCAGGGCAAAGCCCGTGAGAAGAGCCGATGATAAATGCCGGCGGCTGTCCCTGCCCGGCGCAGCGCTCAAGCAGAGCGGCCAGCTTTTCGGACGAGAGCTGCTCGCCCTCCACGCAAAGGGGGATTGCAAACCCGCCCTTGGGCAGCCTAGCTCGAATTTGCTCGCCCTCCACCGCGAGGGCTTTTTCGACTTGCGCCTGCGAGGGGGCGCTGGGCAGCCGGTGGGCTGGCAGCTCGGTTATCTGCAGCTTAAAGTACGGGGATATTAGCTGGCGGTAATGGGCACACCCCTCCGCCAGCCAGTCCTGCCCCAGTTTGCCAACCGCCAGAATGTGTATGTTTAACATTAAATTCTCCGTTGCCTGCACGGCAATATTGTGGCAGCAGCAGGACGCCCAGTTGCGTCCTCTACACCGGTTCCTTCTCTTCTTCGGAATCCTCGTCCGGCTCGATCTCTTCAAGGCCTGTGATATCTTCGCCTTCATCGGCTGTCTCCGGCCCTTCTTCCTCTATGGTGGGCAGCGCCTCGGCTTCATCCGGTAGCTCTTCTTTGGTGTCCGGTATTTCCTCAGTAAGCTCAGGTGTTTCCGCGACTTCTTCGAGTTCGGGTTCGGGCGGCGGGTCTATCTCCCGTTCAAAGTCGTCGAGAGAGACGTAGAGTGGTACCGGTTCGCGCTCTTCAGTGGGTGCTTCGCAGGCAAGGGCAAGTGCCGCCGCGACCCGACGGAGCTCTTTTTCCTGGTTTTGCAAAAAGTCGAGGGCCCAGACCCTGTGCAGCCGCCAGCCGCCTCGAGTTAGCATCTCGTCGCGCAGGTGGAGGCGGTCGTATGTAGTGGCGGCCGAGCGGTATCCCTCCCCGTCGCAGAGGATGCCCAAAATATATCGCCCCGGGTTGCCGGGCTGGTAGACCCCGACGTCCACCCTAAAGCCGGAAAGGCCGACGTTCATGCAAGCCTCAAATCCCTGGGATCGGACAAAGCCGGCGATGGCGCGCTCTACCGCACCTATATGTGCGGCGGTTTGGGCAGGGCGAACCGGTAGCGGCTCCCCGGCGAGACAGCGCAGGAGGGACCGCAAAGCAGCCACCCCACCGGATCCGATAAGCCCTGGATGGATGTCCTCGGGTGTAAGGAAGGAGTAGCAGATCAGTTCTCGCCGTGCCCGTGCAAGGGTCAGGCATAGCAGCGCTCCCCCGTCGCTGTCCTCCAATGGGCCGAAACTGGTGGGCACCTCCCCCCGGTGGTCGGGCCCGTAGCCCACTGAGAGTAGAATTGTATCTCGGGTTTTGCCGGTGTAGTCCCCGGCGTACTCGACAAAAATGGGCTCGGGCAGGGACCTTACACTTGCTGCAAGTTTCTTGCTCTCCCGCAGGGCGATGTCCAAAAAGTATTCAATGAGCTCCCGCTGCCCCTGGGAAAGAGTGAGCACACCTATGCTCTGCACGTCACCCTGGGTATCTAGAAGCCGGGAGACAATCTCGGTTACAACGGCCTTAGCTTCAGTTGCGTTTTGGCGGGTAGCTGAGTCGTACGCCCCAGCCACTCGGACAGCTTTGACCCTTGCTCCCGCGTGCGGCGAAGGGAAGCTCCGCACACGCCCGCCGTAAAGCCGGCTGCCCGCAAAGGCAAATAGGCTCTCGTGGCGGCAGCGGTAGTGCCAGTCCAGGGAGATTTCGGGTAGGCCGAGAGCCCGGCAGCTCTCCAGCACGCTGGTAAAGTCTTCGCGTCGGTAGGGTTCGCCGTCCAGCCAGCCGGGGCCGGGCTGTGGCGCTGCCGCATCGCCGGCCAGCACCACGTTTTTGCCCAGCGCGAGGACGCCAACAGTTTCGCAGGTGGGCAGTGTCTGCGCATCGTCCAAGATAACGAGGTCGAATATCGGCGCGGGCGACTTGGGCACCAGCCGCGCGGCGGCAATGGGGCTGAGCAGCATACAGGGCATCAGCTCGGCCAAAAGCTCGGGTGCTTTTTGGAAAAGGTCGCCCGCCGGGATAGGCCCGCCGCCCTCCAGCTCCATTTTGAGCAAGGTGGCCTGGTCGGCAAGGTCGGGGTCGTCCATCGCCTTTGCGACCCGAGCAGTGAGTATGTGCGCGAGCTGTTGCAGCGCGTCTCGGGTGAAGTCCTCACTCAAGTGCTCAAAGCGCTGGGTGTCCTCCTTCATCCCGGTGGCGCAGAAGGTCTGCAGCAGGGCGTCTTCGGCTATTATTCCCTCGCAAAGCACGGTGAACAGCGCTTTTTGAAAAGCCGGCAGCAGTGCGTCTTCATCGGTTATATCGCCGTTTTCTAGGGCCAGGGCGGCGGTGACTATGCCCGCGGTGGTGGCTTTTTCCCGCACAGCCAGGTATGCGCACCAGTCCCGCAGGCGGGTTTGATGTTCCAGCCAGAGGGCGGTCATGTTGCGCATCTCACTCAGCCAGTTGGATACACCGGTAAAATGGGTGAACCCGCCGCGCATTTGGCGGGAAAGCTCGGCCTCCAGCGCGGGGATAGCCGACCAGGCCTCCCGGTAGAGCTCGAGGGCGTAAGAGTGCTTGTTCCTGAAGCGCTCAAGATCAATGAAGAAGCCAGAGGCGAGCGCTCTATCTGTGCGGTTGCGCTGATTGCCACAAACGCTATTCAGCAATTTGTCCAGTATAAGGGTCTGGCTGTAGGCGTCTCGCAGCTCTGCGTAGTCTGGCCTGCCGTCCTTCCACATAGGACCGAACAGCTCGGCGAATGCGGGGCTTCTGCTCTCGAATTCGTTTCGGCGGGTTTTGTATAGGGTGAGCCTGTCCAGCAGCTCGGGTATGTTGTCTTTTTGCAGCAGAGAGGTCGGCTTGCGGTAGAGCTCGCCGATAGCAGCCAGCAGTCGCTTTTGAGTGGCGGCACGCGGCAGCGCCCAGCTGCTGAGCGAGTGCTGCCACTCCTCTCTGGCAGCTTCTTCGTTGAATTTGAGTATTCCCGGGGAAAAGTCCCGCAGCAGCTCGGCCTCCAGGGTATCTCGCTCGGCCCCAAGGGCGCAGATGTATTCCAGCTGCTCGCCCACAGCCTCAAGGTTTTCGCATGAGTACAATCGGAGAGGGATTGTTGGGCACTCGAGCAAAAACTCGCAGAGCTTGTCGGCCTCTATATAGTGCACCTTACTCTCAAATTCGGGCAGCGCGAGTATCCAAATAATTTGCTGCACCGCGCCCTCAAGAGCGGTCAGTGCGTCCCGGTAATCCCGCCAGCTGCCGGCAATCCCCAGAATAAGCGAGGGGCCGAACTTTGTGTTCCTAAACGCGGTGAGCGGGTGGTCGGCAACCCCGCCGCAGCCCTTGGCGGCCACGGCCAGCTCCCTTATTATTTCTGCCCACTTGTCGTGGTTTTCGGGGGTGAGCAGCCCGGGCAGTTCGGGTGGGATACTCACGCCGTCGGGGGCGTGTTTGTTCTGTTCGCGCAGGCTGATCATCTGGTAGAGCGAGAAGCCGCAGGGCGCAGGCTTGTGCATCTGCTGGGTGTGGGTGGCGAGGTCTGCGCGCACACCGGCAAGGGCCTGTGCCCGCTGCTCGTAGTCGGCGGGGGATTTTATCCGCCCAAGCTCGAGGAGCTGCCCGGCTGCCCCGCGCAGGTCTTCGGGTTGGCCCTCCCACGCGTTTAGGCAGAAGGGGCCGACCCCGATGGCATCCAGTTTGTCCGCGGTGCTGCGCAGGCTTTCCCCACACCCGGAGACTATCAGCACCCGCCCGCCCTTGTAGAGCGTACTGGCCGTCATATTGACTATGGTCTGAGTTTTTCCGCTACCCGCAGGCCCGGAGAGGATGAACGAAGCGCCCTCGCTTGCCGCGCAGACCGCGCTCATCTGGGAGCTGTCGGCGGGCAAAGGCAGGCAGAGATCGTCGGGCTGCACACGGGCGTCCAGCTCGTCTTGCGGGGTGGAGTTTGTCCATATCCCACCCATGGAGAGTCCGCTAACCAGGCTCTGGGCCACTGGGCTGCCCGAGATATTCGGCAGCCGGGTCTTGAGGTCATCCCAAAAGAGCGGTGGCGCGGGGTCGAACAGCCCCAGGCAGAGGTGCTCTTTTACCGACCAGCCGGGCCGATCTATCACCGCCTGGCGAATAGCCGTGAATATCGTCTGGAAGGCCGGCAGCCCACCCTCCATCCGCGAAAGGTTTGGGGATTTCACCTGTACGCCAAGGCGTGTACGCAGCGTCTGCAGGAGTATCCGGTTGAGTATGGGCTTGCCCCGGCTAAGGCGCAGGTGGTAGCTGTCTTCACCCGGCAGGCGGCTGAGCTGGGCGGGAATCAAAATCAGCGGAGACAGGCGGGGTCTGCCGAGGTTTTGGAAGTCGGCGCTGTCGTACCAGCGCAGCAGTCCGGCGGCTAGGTAGAGGGTGGGGCGCAGTCTATCCTCAGCCGCGGCGCAGGAAAGTCGCAAAAGCTTGGAGAGTCGCTGGTCTGTAGTCTCACCGTCAAGGAAGCTGTGCAATCGCCCTTCTCGGCAGAAGCCGGTTACATAATCCTCGAGCTCGGCGCCGTGGAGAGCGGGCAGGAAGCCGTCCTCCATCTGGGCAACCTTAAAGCCATCGGGAATGGGGCGCAGGTCAAAGCTGCTACCTCCCGCCAAGTACTCAATGAGCTTGCCGGGTCGGGAGCAGATAAGCTGTAAACTGGTGTCGCGGGAGATGTCCAGCAGCGGGTTTTGGGTGGTCATGTCCAGCAGCTGGGCTTCCCACTTGCGCATGGGGTCGGGAGCGGACTGCTCCTCCGGAACCGGGAAGAGCGCGCGAGTGTAACTGCCATCCGGCTGGAGTTTGCGAGGAGGCAGCGGAGTGACGCCGTTTTTGCGTGCCCGGCGAATATCTATGGCTGTGGTGCTGCCCGGCGTCGAGAAAAGCTCCCCCGCGCCTACAAGGGGCAGGTTGCCCTTCTGCATACCGCCGGCCAGGTTTACCAGCAGGATTTTTGGGCTGCTCGCTGTAATCAGCCCGGATAAGTAATGGGAGTCCTCTTGCAGCGCCTCGGGCAGAATGGTGTCCTCCAGGTGGCAGCCCACAAGAACGCGGCCGCCGTCAAAGACCAGCAGCGGGTTCAGCCCGGCGGCCTCCAGGCAAGAGGCGTAGAAAAGCGAGAGCTCCAGGGCGCTGGCCCTCTTTAGCCGCAAGATGTTGTCTATGCCGTCTATATATTGCCCGGGAATATCGTAGTCGGGAAAGACCGGGCTGACGGCGATGTCCTCGCCCGCGAGGGCGGCCAACAGCGCGGCCATCTGAGGGCGAACAGCGTGAGGGTTTTCGTAGCCGCACAAGGTGAATTTTTCAGGCAGCGCAGAGAGCAGCCGGGTAGCGGTCATCAAAAATTTGTGGATTAACGGGTGCTCGGGCAGCACATGGCAGGCAATGCTGGCGGGGAAGGCCTGTAGCCCACTCCAAGCGCCGTAGCCCAGCAGGGTGATGGGAAAGCTCTTGGCTGCGAGTGTCTGCCTGCCCTGGGTGACGCTGACCTCAAAGCTGCCGCGCACAGACTGGCTGAGCCCGACCAGGTAATCGGGCGAGAGTTCCAGCCCTTCGGGGAAGATAAGCGCACTCTCCCCGGGTGCGAGGCTGTCGATTCTTGTCGACCACGCGGCTGCGAAGGATGGCTGGGCGGCGAGGGTGACGACAAGGTCGTCAAACCGCTCCCGCGTGGGATTATTTACCACCAGCTCATGTACGGCCGGGAGGCCGCTCTGCAGAGTGGCAAAGCTTGCGAGCCCCGCCACGACCGCTTCTATTTTCAAGCACTGTTGCACTGTGCGTACCGCCTTTCACTGAGGGTTTGCCGGCTATAGACGTTTTATCGTCATCGGGATTGTGCGCGCACAATCACCCACTCTATTTTACTGCAAATCGCCGCGTTTTGGAAGACTTTATTTATAAATTTGTCGGTTTATCTATTGGTGGTGGGTATTCCCACTTTTGCGCCGGTTTTTGACGTCTCAGCCTTTGACAGTGGCCAGGAGCAGTCAAGGTGGTGTATTGCCGGCCAATTCCCGCTTCTCAAAGTCTTGCCTTTGCCGCTTGGATAGTATATAATTGGTAACTGGCATGGTTAAACGTAAGGCAGGAGTATTGGGAGGGCGAGCAAAATGGCGAAAGAGACAAAAGCCGCGGACAAAAGCGCGGAGGCGGGCAAGCGCCAAGCACTGGAGACTGCACTTGGCCAGATAGAAAAACAGTTTGGCAAGGGCGCGGTCATGAAGCTGGGCCAGCACAGCATACTCAATGTGGAGTCTGTCTCGACCGGCTCACTCTCTCTGGATTTAGCGCTGGGGATCGGCGGTGTACCCAAAGGCAGAATAGTTGAGATATTCGGGCCTGAGAGCTCGGGTAAGACCACCCTTGCCCTGCATGTGGCGGCCATGGCCCAAAAGGTCGGTGGCGAAGCCGTATTCATAGACGTTGAGCACGCGCTCGACCCGATCTACGCCAAGGCCCTGGGTGTGGACATAGACAGTCTGCTGGTCTCGCAGCCGGACACCGGCGAGCAAGCCCTGGAAATCTGCGAGGCTTTGGTTCGCTCTGGCGCGGTGGATGTGGTGGTTGTCGACTCGGTTGCGGCTATGGTCACCAAAGCTGAAATCGAGGGTGAGATGGGCGACACTCACGTCGGCCAGCAAGCCCGCTTGATGAGCATGGGCCTGCGCAAGCTGACCAGCGTTGTGGCAAAAAACAACTGCGTGGTCATCTTCATAAACCAGCTGCGGGAGAAAATCGGCGTGATGTACGGCAACCCCGAAACAACGCCGGGTGGTCGTGCACTTAAGTTCTATTCATCCGTGCGGTTGGATATCCGCTCTATCGAAAAGCTTAAATCCGGCACCGACCTTATCGGCAACCGGGTGCGGGTTAAGGTAGTCAAAAATAAAGTCGCGCCCCCCTTCAAGGAGGCCGAGTTCGATATAATGTATGGCCAGGGCATCTCCCGCGACGGCGAGGTGTTGGACTTGGCGGTACAGCTGGAAATAATAGGCAAGAGTGGCGCGTGGTTCACTTACGGGACTGACCACCGCTGGCAGGGCCGCGACAACGCTAAGCAGTACCTGCGCGACAACCCAGCCTTTGCCGATGAGATTGCTGCGCTTGTCACCGAGCAGAAGGACCGGCTGGTCTCTCGGGGCAAGAAGGCATTGGGCAAAGCTGCCGCCACGCCTGCTCCTGCAGTTCCTGCTGACGCTACACCAACCCCAGATGCCGCACCGTCCGCACCGGCAAAGAATATTGATGTGACGGTGGATTAAGTGAAGATTTTGTAGGGGACGCACATACGGGTGTCCCGGCCGGCTAATCAGGTGCCTATATAATGGGGCGGGTCGCCTAGTGCGCGCCCCCTACACCCATCCTATCTGGAGGATTACCCATGAACAACACCATCGGCCTCGTATCCCTTGGCTGCGCTAAAAACGAAATCGACGCGCAGCTGCTTTTGGGCGCGTTGCGGGAGGCTGGTTATGCGATCAGTCCCAACCCAAACGAGTGCGGGGTTGTCATCATAAACACCTGTGGATTCATCGAGAGCGCCAAGCAAGAGGCTATCGATACAATACTCGAGTTTGCTGCCCTCAAACAGGCCAGGGTAGTAGGCGCGTTGCTGGTCACTGGTTGCTTGGCACAGCGGTACAAAGACGAGTTGGCCGGCGAAATGCCCGAAGTGGACGGTGCTCTGGGCATAGGCGGCAACGGCGAAATTGTCCGGGCAGTGGAGGCTCTAATGCGCGGTGAGCGTTATTTCGCATTTGGCGAGCGCGAAGAGCTACCATTTGAGGGGAGCCGGATGCTGACAGGCCCTGCTTACAGCGTCTACCTCAAAATAGCCGAGGGGTGCGATAACCGATGCAGCTTTTGCGCTATTCCCGATATTCGCGGGCGGTTTCGCAGCCGGCCAAAGGAGAAGATTCTGGCCGAGGCCCGCCGGCTAATCGAGGCAGGTGCGGTTGAGCTCAATCTCGTGGCCCAGGACACTACCAGGTACGGCGAAGACATCTACGGCCGACTTGCCCTGCCAGAACTGCTACGAGAACTTTGCAAGATAGATGGCCTGCGCTGGCTCCGCTTGCTCTACTGTTACCCCGACCGTATGACCGACGAGCTGCTGGAGACCATGGCTGCCCAGCCCAAGATAGTCAAGTACATTGACCTGCCGGTACAGCACGGTGTCGGTAAAGTCCTGCGGGAGATGAACCGCAGCGGCGACGCCTCTTCCCTGCTTGGGCTGCTGGAGAAAATCCGCCGCATGATACCGGGTGTGGTCCTGCGCACCACTCTTATAGCCGGTTTTCCCGGGGAGAGCGAGGAAGAGTTCACCCAGCTTTGCGAGTTTGTGCAGGCTGCCCGGTTCGAGCGCCTTGGCTGCTTTGCTTATTCTCAGGAGGAGGGCACCCCCGCCGGCGAGCGAACCGACCAATTGGACGAAGAGACAAAGCGCCGCCGCGCCGACATCATTATGGAAACCCAGGCGGGTATAGCCCTGGAAATTGCCGCTGGCATGACCGGCCAAACGTTAGAAGTGCTCTGCGAGGGGCATGATAAGCAAAGGCAGGAATATTTTGGCCGCGCCCACGCCGACGCGCCCGACATAGATACCAAAGTCTACTTTACCGCCGACACTTTGCCCACAGCCGGGAGTTTTGTTACAGTAGAGATTACCGGCGCCGAGGGGTACGATTTGGTGGGGAGTATAAAGTAATAAACGATGTGTTTATTTGTCAGTAGGGGCGAACTGTGTTCGCCCGTCAAATTATAGCTATAATATCTGTAATTTGAGAGGTCGCCTATGAACTTACCAAACAAGCTTACAGTGTTGCGGGTGTTGATGATTCCCGCGTTTGTGGCACTCTACCTAGTGCAGAGCTATTTTTGGGCACTGGCTTTGTTTGGGTTGGCCGCAATTACCGACGCGCTCGATGGTCTTATTGCCCGCAAATATCGCCTGGTGACCGACTTCGGAGCGCTGATGGACCCGCTGGCCGACAAGCTGTTGGTAATGGCCGCCATGCTCTGTTTTTTGGCTAGTAGCCATGTCTCGGCGCCTATAGTTATCGTGCTGCTCAGCCGGGAGTTTTTGGTAACATCAATTCGGCTGGTGGCGGTGCGCAAGGGCACGGTTATATCCGCGGACAAGTGGGGCAAACTCAAAACCGTATTGCAGATGATCTGGATTATGGTGGGCCTGCTGTTGCTCTGGTTGGGGTCTATCGACTGGCTGGTCGCGATTGTCGATGGCGGCTGGGTTGCCTTTAACGCGCTCACCTGGTTGGTGATGACGCTCACCGTGCTCTCGGGGCTCAACTATATTGTGAAGAATAGGCATCTTATAAATGATGCGTGAGATTCTCTTCATTATTCGCACCCACCACGTCATATAAAGGAGATAACCCTATGAAGATATACAACACCGTAACCCGCAACAAAGAGCCTCTTACCACACTGGAGGAGGGCCGGGTAAAGATTTATGCTTGTGGCCCCACGGTTTACAACTACATTCATATTGGCAATGCGCGGCCTATCTGCGTGTTCGATGTGTTGCGGCGCTACCTTGAATACAGGGGCTACGCGGTCACATTCGTGCAGAACTTCACTGATATTGATGACAAAATTATCGCCAAGGCAAACGAAGAAGGCGTCACCAGCGACGAGATTGCCCAGCGATACATCGACGAGTACAAGACCGACGCTGCGGGTCTTGGTGTGCGGGACGCCAACCACCACCCCACCGCTACCGAGGTCATCCCCGAGATTATTGAGATTGTGTCGGGGCTAATAGCCAAGAGCGCGGCATACGAGATAGAGGGTACAGTTTACTTCCGATCGAAGGCGTTTGCGGGGTACGGAAAACTTTCAGGCCAGCCACTCGAAGAGCTCGAGGCCGGCGCGCGGGTCGACCTCAGCGAAGCCAAGGAAGACGCCCTCGACTTTGTTCTTTGGAAGGCGGCTAAGCCAGGCGAGCCTTCCTGGTCCTCTCCCTGGGGTGAGGGCCGCCCCGGCTGGCATATCGAGTGCACGGCCATGGTCACAAAATACCTGGGCGAGCAGATTGATATCCACTGCGGTGGGCAAGACCTCACCTTCCCCCACCATGAGAACGAAGTCGCCCAGAGCGAGAGCTATACCGGCAAGCAGTACGTTCGCTACTGGATGCACAACGGGTACATCAACGTTGACAACCGCAAGATGTCAAAGTCGGTCGGCAACTTCTTCACCGTGCGGGACGTGTCCGAAAAATTCGGGTACGAGCCGATAAAATTCATGATGTTGCAAGCCCACTACCGCAGCCCGATAAACTACAGCTACGAAGTGCTCGAGCAGTGCAAGGCAGCGCTCGACCGGCTGTACACCTCCCGCGAAAATATCGACGACGCAATGCAAAACCCCGTCGACGATGATGGCAGCGAGGCTGAATTTCTCGCAAAGGTTGCCGCCCGCAGGGACCAGTTTGTGGCCGCGATGGACGACGACCTAAATACCGCCGATGGTCTGGCCGCCCTCTTCGAGGCCGCGCGGGACGCGAACACGTACTTCAGCCAGCCACGCACTGTGGTTGCCGTACAGGCGGCCGCTGACCTCTTCGACGAAATTTGCGCGGTGCTGGGCATACTCTACAACCGAGGAGCCAAGGGCAGCCTGGAGGACGAAATTCAGCAGTTGATTGACCGCCGCCAGCAGGCAAGGAAGGAAAAAGACTTTGCCACCGCCGACAAAATCCGAGACGAGCTCGCCGCCCAAGGTATCCGCCTGGAGGATACCTCAGCAGGAGTTAAGTGGCATAGGGATTGACAAAACTTTGGGTTTTGAGTATACTATATAGTAGGTGCCCGGGGCGTTCAGTTCCCGGGTACCACCAACGGCACCATAGCCAAGGGGTAAGGCAGAGGTCTGCAAAACCTCTATTCCCCGGTTCAAATCCGGGTGGTGCCTCCACAGACAAACCGCTTAACTAAACCAAAGTTGAGCGGTTTTGCTATCTTCTGTTAACCGTATTGAAACAGATTTAGTGCGCTAATGGCAAATAAGCGTGAGAGAGCGGCCCTCGTAACCACATTAGTCATCAGCCGCTTCTTCAGCTGCTAATTCCTCTTCCGGGTTACTTTGGCCTGAAGCTGCTTTTTCCATGTTGCGGGTTTGCAAAATCAAGCTGATGTTTGCGGCGATAGAGGCGAAAAAGGACTGAAGTTTGGCTAGTTCTAATTCTGAGCGCCCTTGAGCAAGAATCTCGGCTATAGCAAGCGTTGTTGCAAGGTTACTTAGTTCCTGCCCCATGTCTGTACTCCCCTTTTTGAATTCTCTAATGATTTAATATATGTTTTCCGGCGATGGGAGTTCTTTGATACGCCATAGCCCCAAAAAGTGCGGCAACGAAGACAAGTTTGTGCTTCAGAGTTATTTTGCTTGCAAACGGCCCAACACTGTAGTACAATATGTTGGAACTTTACGCATATAATATCACTGCGAGCGAAATATACGCTGAGAAGGAGTGTCGGAATATGTTTATGGCAATCGGCATTATAGGCTTTATAGTTGGCCTGATTTGTGTTTTGGTAAGCAAAGAAAAGTGGGAAAGCCTTTTCAAGCAGGCAAACGCCACCAAAGGCACCGAGATGTATTCGGATGAAAATATCGCAAAAAGAATAAAGTTAGTTAAAATTGCCGGGCCAATTGGGTTGATCTTCGGCGGATTGCTCATCATTATGGAACTTACAGGTTTTTAGCGCTGCGCAATGCACGTCCTCGATAATCCACAAACCGTGTGGTTATCGGGGGCTCATTCTTTGTATTTGCAAATAAGGGGGCAGAACGTGCTTTGAAGAAATGCTCAAATATTCGATTAAATCTCTCTGTTAAGGCCTTGACATTGTAGGATATATTTGCTAGTATTATGGCGAATAATTAGTAATATATGTCAGCTGGGGTCGCGGCAAAAGCGTAGAAGAAAGAGGCACGGCTGGTTGCCGTGTCTTTAACTATAATTTTATTGTGGCAAAAGGGGGTTAGAGGCAGTTCTGCAGGTCGCTTCAAAACATCTAAGGAGGGTTTATTAAATGGCTGGTTTTCAGTTGGAAATAAGGACGGTACCACTGATAATTGTTGGTGTGTACATATTGGCAATGCTGGCTTTCGGCTTTATTGTAGGCAAGTATTTTATCAAGGATAGTAAGGACTACATGCTTGCCGGCAGGCGAATGGGTCTTTTGACCCTAGGTATCTCACTTTCTGCAGTTAATGTTGGTGGCGGCAGTACTATGGGTGTGGCTACCAGGGCATTTGGCGATTGGGGCCTTTCGGCTATTTGGTGGGTCTTGGCCGCTTCAATTGCCATGATTCCTATTTCGTACTTTGCCCCGGAGATTAGACGTACATTTTCTTACACCATACCCATGGTTATAAACAAGCGCTTTGGATATGTTGCGGGTACGTCTTCTGCGGTGCTCGGTGTTGTTTCTTTGTTTTTGCTCACCTCTTCGCAAATCGTTGCTTCGGCAACGGTTATTACAGCGCTTATAGGTACACCCTGGGTAATAAGCGTGTTTGTATCTACGTTTGTTATTCTGTTCTACACCTGCTTGGGTGGCATGACCGCGGATATTTACTCTGACATGTTCCAGTTCTCGGTGCTGTTCTTAGGTATGTTGGTGGCGGTGCCATTCATACTAAACGGCGTTGGTGGTTGGGACGCAATGGTAGCAGCTTTGCCTGACAGCCAGATGGACTTTACCAGGATAGGTTGGTTTATGATCATAAGCCTGATCATAAACTACTTTACGACCTTCTTAGCAGGTCCTGAGATGATGAGCCGTGTCTTCTCAGCCAAGGATGAGCGTAATGCGCGGAAAGCCTGTGTAGTATCGGCTATCGTAATGTGTGGCATGGGCGTACTGCCGACCATAATTGGTTTGGCCGCACTGGCTGCCGGAGCTCCCGACGCCGGAGGTGCGCTTATTTGGGCAACCGACACATTTGCGCCGCAGGTAGTTGTGGGCTTTATGGCTGCCGCAATCTTGGCCGCTACTATGTCCAGCGCGGACTCTAACCTTATTAACGCCTCAACAATCTTTATCAAAGATATTTACCAGCGCTTTATTAACAAAGCACAAATGACAGAGAAAAAGCTTGTATTCACAACCCGTTGCTCAAATGTTGTTCTCGGGCTTATGGCTATGTGTATAGCGCTGTTTAGGGTAGACATTATAACCATGAACATGTTTGCCTTTGCTATGCGCAGTGCGGGCCCATTTGCCGCCTTTGTACTTGGTATCAGCTGGAAGAAGGCAACGCCTCACTCCGGCTTGGCTGCAATTTTGGTGGGCTCTGCAGCGGCGGTAATTTGGCAGCTGCTCGGCCAGCCGCTTGGTATAATGGCTGTTGTATTCGGTGCTGTGTGTAGTACCCTAACCTTTGTGGGAGTCACGCTTATCGAAAGCAAGATGGGCGTTGCACCCGCGCCAAGCCCGGAAATAACTGAAGAGTCGTAGCAAGAACCGGCTGATTAAAGCTGAACAGTAAAATACCGCGGGAAGCCAAAAACTTCCCGCGGTATTTATATTATGGAGCGCGTAAAGCCACGCGGCGGGCTATTTAAGGGCGCGTAGCCGCCCCGCCACGCTAGCACCCCTTGCCTTAGGGAGCGCTGACCACAATATCATGATATGCAGGCGGCGATTTTTCGCGCCAAAAAAATCCCCCCACAACGGTCTGCGAGGGGACGTGCACAAGTGTTGTTAGTCGTTTACCACGTTTACCTGGCAGGCCTCCATGGTGAGCAGGGCGGCGTTGTGGCTTTGCTCGCTTACACCGGCACAGCAGGCGGCGTCGACAGTTATCTTGGTTTCCGGCAGCCGTGCCTTGAGTATCAGCGCGTTTGAGACCACGCAGATATCGGTGCAGACGCCGCAGAGCTCAATTTCCTCATACCCGCCTTCTTGCGCCACCCGCTCGGCTAGTTCAAGCGAGCCGAAGTGAGGCTTGTCGAAGACTTCGCAGTCAGCGGCGTCCAGCCCTTCCACCAGCGTGTGCCCTGGCGTGCCCTCTATGCAATGCTCAACTGGCAGAGACCTGCCTTCCTGGGTGTTCAGGTAGTCGGTGTCGTGGGTATCTCGTGTAAAAATGATTTTTTTCCCGCCGTGCTTGTACTCTGCGATTTTCGCGTTTACGCGAGGTAGGATTGCTTGCGCTTGCGCGCTGCCCAGCGCCCCTGTGATAAAATCGGTCTGCATGTCGATTACTATTAGAAGTTTGTTCATCTCGAGGTGTTCTCGCTTTCATAGGTGTTTTCGCGAACCTGATCGTTGCATGGGTGCCGACCCGGCGTCCTCATGTTTGGGTAGATTTGTCGTTGTAGGGGCGATTTTCAATTGCCCGTGATTTGCATCGGTCCCCGTGATTTGCCCCAACTAGCGCTGTAGGGTCGGGGTTCTATCCCCGACCGCCAGGGCCAAGCTCAAGGTCAGGGTCAAGGTCTTAATTTTAATTCGCCTTCGGGCGGGAATAATGTGCCGCTCGTGCCGCGGGGGCACTTACTTTTCTTTATCTCGCCAAAGAGAAAGTAAGCAAAAGAAAGGCGACTGGGGGAGGACCGGGTTTGCTCCAAGACCAGTCGCAAACAACTCCCCCAGACCCCCTCTGGTAGGTCAAGGACAGGTTAGTGGGGGCGGTAGGTTTGCGGACGGACGATACAGCTCCGCGGCCAACGTGTTTGTCAACAATAGCACAGTCAGCAGCGAACACCTCAT
>Ga0131853_10002099_pt1 | contig 35797 bp, 16 predicted proteins | sample TergutLab28metaG_FD_92764 | JGI IMG/M metagenome (GOLD analysis project Ga0131853, IMG submission 92764) | Labiotermes labralis P1 segment gut microbial communities from Petit-Saut dam, French Guiana - Lab288 P1 (version 2) (version 2) | ecosystem: Host-associated > Arthropoda: Insects >... | reverse complement strand
TCTATTTGGTTGGTTATTGGTATGTTGTACTTAATTGTTTATTGTTATGTTGTATGCGGTTGGCTATTGCTATGTTTTATTTGGTTGGCTATTGCTATGTTCTATTTGGCTAGTTATTGCTGTAAGTCCTCAAAGTAAGCAGCCGGGAAGCATGTCCACTATAGATACTATGCTGTGGGCTGGGTGGCCGAAGGATGGTGGTTCGATTCCCCGCAAGTTAGAGATTTTTCTTTCCTCCAAAGTTTCCTGCCTGGGTATAAAGCCCACCCGGCTTTCTGTTCAGTAGGTATCGGGAACTCTTTTCCCGGGGTTATATCGGCCGTGTCATGAAGCTCATTCCTCACTTTCCTATCGTGCCGACTCTCAAAGTAAGTTACAGTCCTTCGTACGTCTTCGTGTCGTAAACAAGAGTAAGTTCAGTTTAACTTCCCTTTAAGTAATATGTAACTAAACCGACCCGAAATAAAAATTTGAAATTTGAGGTTCGGACGGGGTTGATTGTGAAGGCTACTGAACCTTCAAAATAACAAGTTAGGAAATACAGCCTACTTATTTCTGCCACTTTACCACCCACTTGACGCTGACTGCCGTACTAAGAAAAGAACAATGAATGTAAGACTTAAATTTGCGCTATCGCTAAGTATAAGTTAATAGGGTAAAATGACAAAAATTCTTAAACCTCTTATAGTATATATTTGTACATTTTATTGTAATAAAATATGGTGCTGAAAATACAGGAAATCGAAATAAAATGAACATCAGTCTAGAATGAATCAAGACTTTTATATAATTTCGTAACTTCGATCCAAGGAAATAAATTATAACTTTGAAAAAATGTGTAATTTTCAAGTTTAGAGGTCCAAGGTAATTTTTAAACGTAAAAAAAGTAAGGAAATACATACAGGGCGTAAAAAGGGTTTGGTCAGGTGCGTTGAAGGGTGTACGGGTCTATGGCAACAAACATACTGAGTGTAGAAGGAATTTCATTTCTATGTAACGAATTTTGCCCCATTAATTTCTCGATCCATAAATATTCACTGCATTGCGCTTCAGACGCGTCCACAAACGCATATACACGTGTGCTTATGTGAAGGTTTCGTTAGGTTTTCCGATTTCATCCAGAATTAAAATATATAGACAATATGAGTACAACTTTGAAAGTAAAATTTAATAGAAACAGCCTCACGATGATCATATAGTTCTCTCATTTGTACAGGAAAACATACCGAGAGACGGATGAATATATTTAACAGTACTGTCGCAGGATTATACATTCATATAGAAATGATTTCGACAAAAATTTAACACGAGCAAACCATAACAAGTTTCTTCAGAATAGATTATTAATGTTTAAATATAGGAATATAATTCCTTCTCGTGAGTTTAGGCAAGTTACAGGTGGGAGGCGAAGCCACAGCTGAACATCAATTTTTTGATATCGCGATAGTTATTCGGGAGAAACACACCTTCGGAATTGCAGTAATTTTCAGTTAAATGCAAGAAAAATTATGACTGACAAGTGAAAGCGAACTAGTCGGACAAAAACCTGTCCCTGGCCCACCCATCAAACATAGGTCCCACATTAATTGCTTTGTAATTGAGTCTAATGGTATAACTGATTAAAATACACTTACCAACTTCTACATTCAGTAAACGAAATTTGTACATACGAAATTAGATATTGTAAGATACACACAAATGTATTTTGTATATTTTTATAACACAGCACAAATAAATAATGGTGGTAATAATAATTAAAATCAGGTTGCTATCCTAAAATGTAAAGATCAAGATATATAGAACTATAATTTTTCCTGTTGTTTTGTATGGGGGTGAAACTTGGTCGTTGATATTGCGGGAGGAAAGGAAGCTGAGGGTGTTTGAGAACGTGGTGTTGAGGAGAATATTTGGACCTAGAAGGGACGAGGTAACGGGGGAATGGAGGAGATCGCATAACAAGGAGCTAAATGATTTGTACTCCTCACCCAGTATTTTGCGGGTGATAAAATCGAGAAGAATGAGATGGGTTGGGTATGTGGCGCGTATGGGTGAGGAGAGGGTGGTGTATAGGGTCTTGGTGGGGAAACCGGAGGAAAGGAGACCACTGGGGAGATCTAGGCATAGATGGGTGGATAATATTAGAATGGATCTCCAGGAGGTGGGATGTGGGCATATGGACTGGGTTGGGCTGGCCTAGGATAGAGACAGGTGGCGGACGCTTGTGAGTGCGGTAATGAACCTTCGGGTTCCGTGAAATGCGAGGAATTTCTTGACTAGCTACAAACCAGTTAGCTTCTTAAGAAGGACTCTGCACCATGGAGTAAGTAAGTAATAATAATTAAAATAGTTGGCCGAAATAAGTGCTTAAAATGCATTTTAGCGCGCAACATGATAACATGCACGAAATTAAAATTGGAAAAATTTTCTTGTTTTTCTTCTTCAGCGTCCTAGATTAAGCCTGCTGGCCTAGTTCTACCACAACATTTGTAATTATTCTCTCGTATGAAGTAAATGTCCTTGGAAATTGCATAGAGCTTCTGGCGTAAATTTAAGTTCTTTTACAGTAGTTGACTTTTTCGCCCTTCTGAGATACTGGGCGACGTAGATTATTTGTTGTTTGTAATATTTGTTATTTAAAGTAATTATTGCCTAATTAATCCATGTCATTATTAAAGGCAGAGGCAGAAGTAGATCTATTTTGCAACTCCTCTTAAGTTTCAGATCTTACAAAGAATTTCCTTAAAATAGGCGACTGGAAGAAGCCAAGACGCCCTCATTTTTCCAGGCGCTAAGCTGTGTATGGCGACGGTAGTGATACGCAGCAAAGCACAGGACGCACACCCACAGTCGGCCACTCTTAGCACCATACCCTTACACAACAAGACATGCTGCCACAGAACTAGGATTGTATGACGAAAGCAATCAGTAACTAGTTTTTAAAAGTGACTTTAGCAAGGAAAGTGTAGCTCCCTGAGGATGATCCTTGGATCGAAAAATGTCGGAGCAATTTTAGTGTTTTAATGTGAAAAGGTTTTATGTATGTGCATCAGTTGGTATACTATTAAATAATTCGGCGATATGGACGGTGCAGCAACAAGAATAATAACTGTATCTCTAGTTACGTGCAGTCGCCAAATTGCTGCCAGTGCAGCTCCAGTTATTAGAATAAATTTGCCACATAAAACCTTCAAGATGTGCATTTTCACAGTTACGTATAATTGTCAAAGTATAGCAGCAACATTTAGAATGGAATATTTTAAGCTTTCATATGATTTATACAAGTACTAAATTTTCTCATTAGAATTTAAATGTTCTTGTTGCCTCTGGTGGTTCATTAACTACGAAAATAAGACTAGAAATCATATTTATAATTTGCGAGGCGTCCATTTCAGATTCCACAAAAAAATTCGAACACTTTTAGATCTGCGATTACACAAATTTCAAGATTCGTTATTAACCTTTAGGCACCATACATCCTATATATAGGGCAGACGTGCCGCTTCTCTCCACAGAACACTTCTTGTATATTTAGTTAACAATATATTGAATGATTTTTTTAGACTTGCTTGCACCATCTCCGTTTATTCCCCTACAAAATGTCGTGTATTTCATAATGATACCTTTTTTTAGGTTCATAAAATATTCACATTTTACATAAATAGTGTGCTGAAATTTAAATGTCCAACTCCAGGACCAAACGATTAATGACACATAACGTAATTTCTGTGTTGGATCAATGCACAGCCGTCATGTTTGGATTATTTGCAGCAGAAAGTTGGAAAATACAGTCTTAAGGATACGGCTGCCTATAACACGATACGAAAACCAATTACTTTCCAAATGTCTTTAGGTACTGACACTTGAAATTTAATTTGTCTCCTGATTGTTTATATTTATGTTCTGTATCCTGCTGGTGTTTTGTTTTTGGTATGTGTGTGTGTGTATGTATGTGTTTGTGCGTAAGAATTTGTCGCTGACATAGTTTGGGGATGTTGAGAATAATAGTGCTGAGAAGAATATTTGGACATAGAAAAGAAGAAGTAAGTGGAGGGCAAAAAAATTGCAATATGGGAGGCTGCATAATTTGTTTCTTTTCTCAGATGCAGTTATTCACGATGCTAAAGCCAAAAGCGATCACATTCTCAGGGCATGTACTACGCATGAGAGAATGCGCTATTATGGCATACTAACTTCTTTTGTACGGTCTTCAAGGATATAAACGCCTTTGTAAGCACTGACACGAAAGGGGAAAGTAATGTTACTGTCAATCCAAAGTAAGTAACCTGGGAGCATGTATAGACTCCACTATTTTGGCCTAACGGTCTTCAAGGATATAAACGCCTTGGTAAGCACTGACACGAAAGGGGAAAGTAATATTACTGTCAATACAAAGTAAGTAACCTGGGAGCATATATAGACTCTATTATTTTGGCCTAACGGTCTTCAAGGATATAAACGCCTTTGTAAGCACTGACACGAAAGGGGAAAGTAATATTACTGTCAATCCAAAATAAGTAACCTGGGAGCATGTATAGACTCCATTATTTTGGCCTAACGGTCTTCAAGGATATAAACGCCTTTGTAAGCACTGACACGAAAGGGGAAAGTAATATTACTGTCAATCCAAAGTAAGTAACCTGGGAGCATGTATAGACTCCATTATTTTGGCCTAGTTTAAGTACCGGTGACCATCTGTCTTGTAAATGTAACGTAATACGGGTTCAAAAATGCCTGACTTTTCATGAATGGGTAATAACCATTAACTTCTGAAGAAGGTCCCGTCTGCTAGGTTTTAGTTCCTTACTGAATTGCCAAGTTAGTGATGGTGAGTTTTCCACACGAATTTTATAAACGCACTTGCATATCTTAAATAAATACGAGGTACAGGATCGTATCTACGCCCGTGTATCAGTGACCTCTGCAACTTGGCAAAGCCTGGCTTTGAATGGAATGAAAGAGCCCATTTAGAAAATTACCTGGGAAATAAAAATATTTATGGGCCATTGGCACGGCAGTTGCTGGGCAGATGATATCCGAAAACCGGACTGAGGAACGCTTACCTCCGTCCTTCTAATTGGTACTGTAGCGTCTTCTCATGTTCTTCGAAAAGGCTTTACGTCTTTGTCAAATTGAACATTTCAGTTAAAAATTAATATTTTCGTTAATGTGTGTCATCCCTGTTGTGTCAATATCGATATGTGACAACAAATAAGATAATGCATACACAACACTTTATTAAGGTGATAAAAAATGCTACATTTTTCGGATATGTAAAACAACCATCATCAGGATTCATATTTCTGAAGTTTGTAAAGAAGGAAATCCTGTGGCTGTAGGTATATGATTTCCTTTCGTACACACATCAGAAATACTAAGCATGATTATGGTTGTTGCACACAACCGAAACATGTCGATTTTTTATCTCAGTAAAGTTTTGTGTATATACTGATTTTCAAATTTATTGTCAGATACCTTTAAATTTGGGGGACCGCGGTGACACAGTGGTTAAGGTGCTGTGCTACAAATCAGAAGGTCGATGGCTCGATCCCAGCTGGTGTCCTTGGAATTTTTCATTGACATAAAATCCTTCTGATCGCACTATGGCCCTGGGGTCGACTCAGCCTCTAACAGAAATGAGTACCAGGAGCATTTCCTGGGGGTAAAGGCGGCCGCTGCGTAAGGCTAACAACCTACCCCCATTCTGTGCCGTTGTCACGAAATCTGGGAACCTTAACTTACTGGAACCCTCTGGGCCACTCCAGGTCTCTAACGGGACTGCTTTACCTATATCTTTAAAGTTAGCTTATAAATCGGTCAGTATTGTTAATAGGTATAGTTTGCACAACCGGAAATTGGTTCTCGAGAGATGCAGGAATTCATCACGATACGAAACAATAAGTGATAGGCGTTTTTGTTTCACACTTAACTTTGACTCCCCCATTAATCCGTGTCCCAGTTCGAAACGGTTAGTGGCCGAATTGGCACCTAAGAGCCTGGGATCATTCCCACATCACTGCTTTTGTAACGTGTGATGAAAATGTGGATTCAGTACAGAATTATAGTACAGTACTTCGCAACTGAAGGCCACTTTCCATTCCTTCTATAAGCCATAATAATCTCCCGTCATTGACTAGATAAGATCGACCCATTTAAGGATGCAGTATAAAGAAAATTTCTCCACCGCTTCTAAAATATTGTGGGAAGACTAAATATCAGGACGGATTAGATTTTAACGGAGAAAATTAACTGTGTTGTTTGCGGATGGTGTTTGTTTTTGGGGTGATAATATTAAAAATTATAGCCCCCTTGCCATACTAGAGTATTTCTTTTCTCTGTTCTTATCGACTCTTACTCATGTGCGTAGAGTGTCCTCTGTCTTGTGGTTGGAAAGTTTTACAATAATTTGTTTTCTTTTACTAATATGACCTGAGTATATGCCTGGAATGATTGAATAAAACAGCGAATTTGAGAGGCGATAATTGAGTACCAACTCTACTTACAAATTTCAGTTCCTTGGGTTATAAATTTACATGTGTGATACTTGGTCTCCAACGCTAAGAGAGATACATAGACTGGCAGTGTTAGATTACAGGGTTATGTGGAGCTGTAGTTTCGGCCTTCGTGTGCTGTTGTGTTAACGTGAGGTGGATTGCTATTTAAGTTTCTGATGTTTCGACAAAACATATCGGTCCCATCTTCAAGGTTCAAGCAGTCCAGTGCAAACTGCTTGACCACTGAAGAGTGGACAGATATGTTATTCAGAACCTTCGGTAACCAACTACCAACTTACGCAGCGTAACACCTGAGAAGAGCAAAGGCCTTGTCTGGTGGAAGTGCTTGAGTGTAGGATTGGGTACATTAGGTTAAGGATGGAGACCGGTGTTAGGTTGTTCCTAACAGAGGAATGAATCTTCCGGTTTCATAAACCCGGAGTTTTCTCGTCTGTGTGAGGAAGTGTTAGCCTCCCACGAGAGACTCCGCTCGATGGAGTTAGTTTGTATGCTAGTTACGACTCACAAACTGTGTTAAATCGAAGCAAGAAGCAGGCTCGGTCCCTAGCCTAAGGAAAAAAGCTTGAAATTTGGGGATTGGACAGAAATATGCTCGTAAAATGACTGGCGATAAAGAACACACATATTCATGAATTCAGCAAATTCGAATCGGAGACTGGTGCTGGTGTACGCCATTCAACGCCTTAAAACACAGAGTCACAGATTCGAGGTATATATGGAAATACTGAAAGGAACCGGTGTTCTATGTAATCATTAAATGGCAAAGATATGTTCTAGCGGTTTCTATTAACTGCGATTTCGTGTATCCTTTAGTTTCGTATTCTACCATACCTTCCTTTTTTTTCTCTCTCCATCCCTCCTTTTCCGCGCCTGACTGCATGGCGGGTTGCCTTCCTTCCTTGGACAGGATCAGCTCGGATTCAGCACGCTGGTAGCCTAGCTCTTAGGCGCTATAACTCTGCACGGGCTGCGTAGTTTTTACGACGTGTGCCAGATGGCAGGAGTAAAGCACGTGGAAGAGTGGAGTGAGAATACTCCAGCAGCAGCTAGAGCCAAGATTGATGACTGGATTCATTTAATCTCTTTCCTTCTGAAACCGTATGATCGAATTACTGCGTTTCTGGCATATAGTCACAGGATTGTAAAATATTTTTTCATGTCTACGGATTTCAACAGTAGTAAAGGAATGAGATGTCATTAATTCGACATCACAGGTTCATTGCAGCTAATCATCCGATTTCGTGACTTGATGTCTCTTCATGAAGAAAATAATTGACATTTTATTTTTTTCTCTCTTACCTGTGTTGTGTATTTTGTGCGACTTGGTTTGTAATGTTAAAGGAAGAACAGAATTTGGTCCTATCATAGAATTAATGCTAATAAAAACGATTCGACACAGCAGGATTCATGAATGTCAAAAACAAGAAATAGAAATTTGCATAACGAGGAACTTCATAACAGCCACCATTCACCTAATGTTGTCACGGTCATGTATTTAAAAATTACAACCACCAATTCGCGGTTTGGTCAGTAGAATTCGTGATGTTTTCAAATCTTGGCCCGCAGTGTGGCTATTCTGATTGCATATATTATTTGCTAATGTGGCCGAAACATGTAGCGCGTCTTTGATCAGATATGCATAAAAAGTCTTTGATCAGTGAAACCCAAAAGAAAGCACCATTTCAAAACATAGGAGTAGGTGAGACGGTGATATTATCGTGCAGTTTAGAGAAGCAGCTTTAAGGTCTAGATTGGATGAAACTGGCTCATAATAGGATTCCTTAGGCTTTTTGTAAAAGATTTCAATTTCTACAAACCTTATGATTAATATTAACATTTTCAGACAAATCCTATAATTTGGGGGGGGGGTCACTCTTAAAATTATGTTCATATAGTTTTAATGTTTGCTCTTAACTTTCCTGATATTTTAAAGCAGTTTTCTTCTACAACAACATAAAATTATGAAACATAAACCTACGTTGTAGTTTCATCCGGTACACCGGCCCACCTTGCCATGAGATAATGTTTCAGTGATCTGTTCTTCTTACAACATCGCAAAGAATTATCGCATTTCTTGCGGTATTTTCCTTCAAATTCAATTTTTTTCTTTCTCCGTTTCCACTAACTCCACTCTTTTTCACAAATGTTTCAACAGGTGAAAACTGTCTTGCTTCTACAGTTAAGCCACAGTCCTATCATTACATTAACGTGAAATATCGACGTTTTAAATTTGTTAACCGTACAGATTGTTTTATGTGTTTGAATTTTTAAGCTGTATGTATTTTTGTACTGTCACAATAAAAAGCTAAAGCCAAGCGTATTTATGATGGCCTTCTCTGCCATTGTGCGATGAGAGACAAAAGTCTGGCATTTAAAAAGTTTTGTACATCTACAGATAATTTTATCTACAGCAACGTTGCAAATTTTGTAGATGTTAGAATTTTATTAAAACAAACCTTTGTGAGAATTTTAGTATTATGTGTAATAAATAAGAGATAAATGAGAACAAACGTATTTGAGTAATATTGCCGCTTTCAGTTAACTGTAAGGCCTGTATGGCCCACTTATGCTGCGTTTCTCGACAGTGTGGTTCGCCATTACGAAATGATTGCCGATCCTTGACACAGAGGAAGACGACTTCTTAAGAATTTTTCCTACAAAATTAATGTCTACACATACGTTGGCAATTACACATTTCCTTTCTTTCTTGTGAAATAGTAAATTACAAATAGATTAATAATACATTAACCTTTTAAAGCCTAATTGTTACATTATGCACCAACATATTTGACAGTCAACAACTGTACGCTCTGCCGACACAGTATTTACAATTTTTTATATTTATCTGAGAACAAACAGCGACTTGTGCCACTTACATCGTAAACTAATTGGTTTTTATAACCGAGATGAAAAGTGTTTACTGCGCAGTACGAAATGGGTCTTTAAATAAAGCAGTCTGCGCTTCGTCTTTAAAGGGTTAAACCATACTAATGCCATACGTTTTCCTAAGGATTAGTTATTGTTAAGACACTGTTCTCGGAATAAGCAAAGATATATGCTAAACACATTGATGTGTTTTTATGTGTTTATGTTCATACCGTGCATATTGATTAATAAATGTTTATTATATACCAACATATGCACAAATAAGTAGTGTAAATTTACATGAAAATTACTCTGACGTGTTTTGGTGTTAATACACCATCTTCAGGGAGTTTACAAGTTGTGTTTACTCCTGACCAGCGAACCACACAAACCTAACCAGGAATTACATATGCGGCCACATTTACCAACATTTTATCATAACGACTCAATACTATATTTCATTTTATCATTTTAATAATTCATAACTTTAGCTAACACAACTGTAAGCTCCCTGAAAATGGTGTATTAACACCGAAACATGTCGGAGTAATTTTAATATAGATTTACACTACGTTTTTGTGCATATGTTGGTGTACAATAAACAATGATGTGTATTTTCTTGGAGGTCAGAAGAGAATTTTAAATATTATTCAGTAAAGACGTTTTCTTCAATATTTGATGAAAGTAACTACTAACGAATTAAAAGTAACTTCTTAAGTTTTAAGCCCAGAAGGAAATACTTCATTCATTCATTCATTCATTCATTCATTCGTTTCTTTGAAACCTTGACAATAATTTTAAATTTTGTAACTAAAGACAATATTAATGTTTTTACTCATTTTACAATTAATTAATTAATTAATTAAGGAAAAAATTAAATTACCTTATTCTAAAATTAAATTTGAGGTAAATGACAATAAATTAGTGCAGTTAAAATTCTGAATCAGTCTGTACTCAGAGCCGAAATTTGAAACCAGGTCCTCCCGAACAAAAAAAAAAGGGGGCAAGGACTGGCACACTAAGATTCGACGATCCGTATTCTGACAGCTAAAGTACATTATGTCGAAATATTTGTGTCAGATCCTTTGGAACCCGAGTGTACTCCTATGATTTCCGTTGAATTTACCGCAGTTACACATCTGTACAAAATTTGAGCCAGATACAGAAGATAAATGACAGTCCTGACTGTGTAAAGTATGGTTATCATCTGCACATTTATGTCTTACCCCAGTGACAATTGACTTATACTTGTAAATATATCTGTATACAAAGTTAAAGATAAAAATCAATATAATGGCCTAGTATATGAAAAGTAAGAAATTATAGAGTTTCTTTGGGAAAACTTCGTAAAGAACGTAACGATGAAGAATATTTCCGGTGGATATAAATATTTCTGGATTTCTTTCAGTGGTGAGGTTTTGTACTATTTGTGTTAAAACTTGTGAATTTCGCTCCAGTAGCATTAGTACAATGTCAAACAAGACACTGTGCAACCACACTGCACCTTATTTAAGTAACACACCAACAAGTGCATATATATAATTTTTAATAATTTAAATTTTACATTAAAACACTTAAAACGCTCCTACATGTTTCGATCATACGATCATCCTCAGGAAGCATACTTTGTCCCTTACTAAAGTTACAGTTTAAAACACTCAGTGATTTACTTCGTTGTGTTAATTTGGTGCTGTGGCAGCATGCTGCCACAGCACCAAATAACTAAAATTAGTTCAAATTTGAAGTCCTCCGTTCGGCAGAAGTTCTTAGACGTCGAAGTACGGCAGTGGACTGTTTTAACTCGTATCTGGCGTTTTAAAAGAGGTAAATTATTGAGAAATAATGTTGACATATACATGTGCGTATATATACAAGTACGTACATTTATAAGATATCATTTGTAATTAAGCGTTCGTTTGTAATGCGACAATCAGCCACGTGCCTGTCGTATGATATGCTGGAATAGTATCTAACCGCTAATCCACAACCTTTTTCATGAATCGTTTCGTTATTGCTAGATCAAAAGCCCAGTCTTATTTCCGTCTATCGGAATGCTGCCATATGGTTTCTCTGCATTGTACTCTTGTTCTCTCTTCATCTGTTGCTGAAGCTTCACGTTCTCCTTCACACAGATTACGTCCCTTAAACAGACAACAACCGTGGCCATCGGGGTGTGACTCAATCACTCAGTCAATCAATCAATCAATCAATCAATCTCTGACAAAAGGCAGATTGTGATGCTGATCATTCTGGTAATAATAATAATAATAATAATAATAATAAATATTAACGGAAACAGGGGTACAATTGGACAACAAACACTGGTATGAACATGTGCCAAAATCAGTAGAAACAAGTCAAGGAGGCAAGGTAACCATATTGTGGAACCAACAAATACAAACTGACAGAACTATCCCCAACAACAAAACAGACATTATAATTCGTGATAATGAAAGGGAACATGTAAGTTAATAGACGCTGAAATCTCAGGAGACAGAAATGTGATTAAAAAAGAAGCCGAGAAGATTCTAAAATATAAAGACCTTACAATTGAAATACAGCGCATGTGGAATGTAAAAACAAAGGTGATACCAGTAATAATAGGGACGACTGGGACTATTTCAAATTCATTCAGAAAATACGTGAGCAACATACCGGGAAAACATCAAGTCAAGGAACTACAGAAAACAGCCATATTGGGCACTGCACACATACTTCGGAAAGTACTAATGTAAAAATACAATAGATTCAACACTGGAACTAACGATATAAGCACCATGAATAGTAACAAGAGAATAACTGCAACACTGTTATCCCTAGGGACATGATTTGTCTCAGGAATATAAGTATAAATACCCTCCATAAAGGATATTATTATTATTATGTTGATGATTATGATGATAATAATAATAATAATAAATATTGTGCAAAAGGAAGCGGAAAATAAGTTAAAATACAAGAGTTTATGTATAGAGATACAGCGAATGTGGAACCTGAAATGTACGATTGTACCAATAATAATTGGGGCCACTGGAATAGTAACGAGAAGCTTAAGGAAAAATTTGGAAGCTGTACCCGGAAAACATTCGATAGATTTACTACAAAAGACAGCTATACTCGGAACATCACACATTATGCGGAAAGTACTGCAGTGTGGAGCTTGAAGCCTGAGCGGTGGGGATCACCTCTGGTTCAATAGAACTACCAGGAAGAAAAGGCCTATGACAAGGGACACCCATATCGTATAATAATAATAATAATAATAATAAGGAATATAATCAGGAATGGTACCAATAATCAACAATTAGAAATACTTAAGTTTTATCCGGTATTTAACGAGAGAAATTTAACCTAAATTTCCTAGCAAGACATTCAATTAAATCATGATTCTAAAGTGTTCCTCGAAGACTATAATGAGTAATTATATGTACCCTGCATCGAAGGGAATGTGTTCTGTTGAAGCTGTAAGTAGGGATGATAATTGTCAAATTCTTCTTGCACACTTTTACACAGTGTTCATGCACCTCGAACTTTAAATGAAAATCACCCACAAACATGGAAGTAAAAGAACTCTCATTCCGACAGTAGGCCTACTTCTTGACAGGGGAACACACTGGTTCCGTAAAAGTAAAAAAGAATACGCACAATACGTGATTACATCCTCTGAGTTTGTTAAAACTTACTTTACACGACTCTCGTCCTTTCCAGTCGTAACCCAGAAGCAGTAGTAACGACAACAGTAGTCCAATAACGTTTTCATGACGCAGTTACCCTGGATTCGGAGAGATTATTTGGTTCTGTGAACAACCTGGTATTCCTGACTGTCTCTCTCTTCTCTGCCATCAGTTTCTCTTGAGGTTCACCGGCTTGCAGTGTAATTCATAATGACCTCCTTGCAGGCTGGTGATGGTGCTGACCGTTAGTACCCCGCCCCATTAACCACCGTATTGGACAGTTTAATTAGCTCCATTCCACCCTAATGATGATTGTTCATAGTGTCAGCAAGAGTTTTCACTAAAGTGTCATTAATAGAATCGATCATGTAAGGAAATTTGTGTCTACAGAGAAATGCACGGAACATTACCGTCGAGTTTAGCGCGCTCGTAAATGGTATGCCTTACGTTCCGGGATCAATTCTCGGACCATAGGCGGTATTTAGTCTGCCTCTGCAGAGAAACTCTGATGTATAGGGTTGTTTGTTTCTCTGCTTGGTCGGTGAGATCCGGCCCGACGTTCTACTGAGTTTTTATTGTACTTTCTGAAGGTCGTTATCACTGTGATCTTTTGTCTAGCTCCAGTCATCGACTGTTAAACTTCCCCGACACGCGGCGTACGGCTCATCGCTGGCAGAACGTCAGGCAGAGAGTTGGACCGGCACTTTAGGGTCAAGCAGGAAAAAAAACCCCTTTGTGGCTTCCTTTCAGGTCCTTTACTGTTCTGTTTAGTGATTATACTGTCATGTGCCTGCGTCAGGTGCTGATTGCTCGAAAAACGAAACATGAATTTCGTCTTGGTATTTAACCAAATTGATGCAAAAAAATTTGTTTCCAAATAAGTTTCATTTCATGCCTGTACATGTTTCGAGCACATGTGCTCGAAACATGTACAGGCATGAAATGAAACTTATTTGGAAACAAATGTTTTTGCATCAAGTTGGTTAAATACCGAGATAAATATACTGAGATGCACGGTCAGCAAAACGTCAAAAAATTAATTTCGTCACCCATTCATTTCGTAGTCTGTCTTACGACTGGTGCTTAGCCTCTCCCAAATCGAATTCTTCTCAGAGCGCGATCTAGTGCTTCCTATTTTGATTTCCAGTAACTTCTCGTTTCCCTAACGTTGTTCAGTAGCTGCTTATGTCTTCTTCCTCGCCTTCCAGTAACTTATACCCTTTCCTCTATCTTTCTTTCAGTAACGTGTTTCAGAAAGCAGTTCCTATTTAATCTATGACCAATCCAATTATGCTTATTTTCGTTGTATGTAGGATGAACTTTTCCTTCTTGACCCTATGTATTAATTACGCATTGTTCACGCGATCGGTCCGTCTGAACTCCTTCCTTTCCCAGCTCCATATTTCAAAATTTTCAGTGTATGAATTTCATATGAGGATATAAAATTTGCACGGTCTGAAGGAGCAAATAAAATAGGTCTTCCAATAAGGAAAGAATAAGTTATTTCATGAGGCTGTCCGATGCGCAAATTTATTAACCACTTTTTTCTCAACTCTAAGGCATTATATGTCTCAGGGCTGTTCGCGTTCTGTTTTGGAGAGGGGGCGAGATTTTCTCCGATTACTTCGGTCTTAACCTGTCAGCTGTCCTTCAGTCAATGGCCGTTGCTTATCGACCGTCCTCTTTATCGTTTGGGACTAGTGCATTTGAAATTCCCAATTACATTTCTTCGTCTCTTTCTAGGCGTATTAAACTAATGAGTGCGAAATTGTACAAATACAGCCTTATAGCATTGTATTAAATCTCTTCAGATTATTCTGGCTGTTAATGAATCACCTGATTAGCTCCAAATGGCAAATGACTTTCTGACGAGCCAGTGATGTCTCCGTTTGTCATGAAATTTACGCATTTCTAGCCCAAATAACCACATTTTATTCATGTATAATTTATTTTGTTACTGTGCTTTCATCTATGAGTGTATATTTCATGTAGTTCCTACACCTCAAGTTTAATTTCTAAAAGTTTGTATGCACTCTATTTGTGGGCACTGAGTTTCTCTTATAAAGTTATCTGGTGAGTGTCTGTAGTATAAGCACACTGAAATTTTCCGCGTAGTCGACGCGACACTTTGACCATCAACATTTTTTGTCTTATTTCTAATAAAGTGCAAAGTGTTGAATGAATCAAAAAACCTCTCGTGACAAGCTAAACGTTTTGAAGACACAGTATTTTGCTTCGATTAATGATCTGGAATGACACACTTTTCTCCAAATACAGTCCAAGTACATTTTACTTAATTTCACGGTTCGAGTGTTTGTGATTTTAACATAGACAGATATGACCAGCCTCGTGGTCTAGTGGTCACTCTCTCTCTCTGACTACTAATCATGAGGTTCCGGGTTCGATTCCCGGCTATGCCGTGGGAATTTTCCTTGAAGGGGAGGATTCCCGTGGTGACCATGGTCTGTGTAGGTTAGTAGAATTTAGGTTTAAGGGCCCTCCTGGCACTACGTCCTCCTATATCACCACTCACATCATAGGGACAACGTAACTGAGCTTCATGGGCGTCCCAGACTCAGAAGTCGGTTACATTCCTACCATGCCCAGGAGGGAGGACCACGAAGTCCACAAGGACATGTGGTGGAATTGGACAGAAACAACAACAACAATATAGACAGATATAGCGACTTATGTAGAACACTGTCGTGATGCGGTCTTATGCGTTACATGTCGTCCTGGCTAGCATATTTATAAAGTACCAAGTAATTTTTTTTACCTAGGATAGATTACACTTGCGTGTTCTTAAAAGGCCGAAGATTTCCTTATCTTCTGAGTGGCTATGAGTTAATCAATAAAACCTCTGTCCACAGAAGTATGCCTACGCATGTTTAATGAAATGTACATAAAACAGAGAGTGCATATGTTTATTCCAGAGTTTACAGTAAGTTTGTAATTTAGCTTAATTTTAAGTTTTCAAGCGTAGATTGAATGTTGTAATTGATTGTGCTTTTGTATAAACTAGGGCAGTATATGGGACGGCGTCTCAAGACGGGAGTTTATCTAATGGAGAGATAAAACAGACTGGAGACAGCTAAAGGATTTCCGGGGAACGACAAACTGTGACGTTCTTAGGCTTCTCCATGCACCGTTTCATGGAATCTTTGGTTGCTTCCCTCAGACTTGATACACATATTTCTCTCTGTAAACTTCTTGCAGTCATTCTGAAACTGTATTTTTCTCTTACGATCAGGAACCAATATTCGCACTCATACAAAACAGCAGACAAACTTACATTATCATAGAAAATAAAACATACCGTTTTACATGGTATTCAGGAAGGCAATAGAATCACAGCAAATCTCCCTGAACTTAATTCTCTGTCTACACGTACTTCTTCTTAAATGTTTGAATAAACAACGGGTCTTGATAGTTCTGATATTACCGTCAAATGTGCAGTGTGCTTCTTACAAGTTCCTGCTTTTGGCATGTTGCTGAACATTCCCTACTTCTACAATATGACGCCGCTGTACTGTGATAATCGGATTCGAGTCAACGTACCATAACATTTCTTTCAAAATTCGGGAAACAATTTCCCAGCGACGCTGTGTCATATTCCTGACGTAGGGAATCCCCAGATTCTCCGTTTTTAGCTGACGTTATATTGTTTCGTCAATCTGTATTAATAGAAACATAACGCAATGAACATACTTTCACTCAGCAGTATGCCTTCAGGTGATCAATCCCCACATTCCACATTAGGTCTATAAAGACGATTATTCGTTTTGCACTACTTTCAAATTGCTTGGTGCATTTTAATCCAGCTTATACTTTTATTTAACGGACAAATTCAACAACATATAGTTCATTGGGCAGTTTTTGTAATCCTCCGACACGTTTCGCTGCTGTAGCACAATCCTCAGGAAGCCAATGCACCAAGTACTCTAAAAGGCGTGCAAAATTTACAAATTACTGGTACAATCGTAATGTTTGTATATAGCTTGCCCCGGAGAAGTTCAGTCTGAAGGCTAATAGTTTTATGTGATCAATAATATATCAAAAACTTTTATGTGATCAATAATATATCAAAACCTTCTATGTGATTAATAATATATCAAAAGTTTGGTATACGAATTTTATGGTTTTTGCACCGTGCATTATAATATAATTATACATTATAAACCAACAATATGTACATTTTCGCAATTAATATTTAAATTTATTTCGTCTTCTAAATTTCTCGAGCCCGAGGGTTCATCTTCAGGAAGTCGGTTGTGTGTACAGGTGTGGTAGAGTGTGTATTTACTTGCATCAGGCTAAGCAATCTTGTAGGTAGAACACATGTTCAAGTTTATACATAAAGGCCTGTACTGTTATTAATATATTAAAATATGTCAATTCTATTATCTTCGCAGTTAGTGTAAAGCAATTAAATGTTATCCTAGTTGAAAAAAGTGCTTTCTTGAGAGGTCATGGGCAATATTACCTGCGTATACACATCTATCGTATGGTGGATCCAGTTCAGGCCCCTGTTCTTGTAGGACAGGTCTTGTAGCGTACATGGGAGTGTGTGTGCAGTTCTTAGTTTCATTATATATATATATATATATATATATATATATATATATATATATATATAATACGAGTTACATATGAGTTAAATGGTTGTGAACGTTTTTCTGTTGCAGTAATTTTTTAAGGTAAAGGAATCCCATTCCTGGCCTGGACAGGCCCTGAGTTTTCCAGGAAGTTGAGTCCCAGATTTAAAGACAATCGGCATATGAAGGTGGTAAGGTTTTCACCCCTACGCACCGGCCGCCTTTACCCTCGGGAAATATTTCTGGCACTCATTTCTGTTAGAGGCTGAGTCAACCCCAGGGCCATAGTGCGGCTGGAAGGATTATGTCAGTCACACCACTGGGAATCGAACCCGCGACCTTCCGAATTTTAGCGCAGTGCCTCAAGCAACTACACCACCGCGTGCCCCACACTACCTTTTTAACGGATCCTAAATCGTATATCGAACTGTACATCATATTTTTGTCGATTTTAGATGTTACAGTTTTTAACGCCGGGCCGTACCTAACCTTTTTCTGTGTACCTGTGATCTTTTTTATGCTATGCCAAGACTGTAATATCCTGTCGTGCTTGTATAAGAACATTTCATATTGTATTCTCCGCTTTACCTTATTTTGTACTTTCGACCCGAACGGCTGCTCTATTGTGTAGCAGAGACCTTTCATACTTTATTTCTTATAAGCATTGATTATTTATTAGCTTCGAACTTTGCAGTATAAGTTGGCGCCTCATCTTGACAACATTGTTACTGTATCCATTCCAGTGACGAACTACATACACAATCTCTCGCTTCATATTATAATGTTAGCAAGGTGCGAGGTTCGCTTTTGTAAATCAAATCTAAAACGTGTTCTATATATCTTTGTTCGACACGTACTTTTAAATTAACGAATGCGTTGTAATGAGTAAATAAATTGCTTAACCACCTTCCGATGGTAAAAACACTGAATAAGGGAGCACCACCCACTTCATGCTTCTCCAGTAATGTAAAAATATATGCATACAGATTTTTTGTTTTCTTAATCTACCGCTCGGAAGAGAGAGAAAGGTACTGAGGTATAAAGTTAAGGTGCAAGTGCACGTCAGAAGAATTAATCTTGAAAATGACAGACTCTTCGAACTGGTTCAGGGTCGTGTCAAGTTGTGAGATAAGTTTCTGTCGATGTATAAATGTCGGGTTTCATTTCGTGAACATCTATTCCATTAATTGTGATATGTAAATATCTTAATGACACGTCGCAAATATATCAGGTTATTACTTAATTCTGTTTTATTGGGCCCGTTTCCACTCCATTATGATTGGCCTGCACAAACATCTTGAATGCTCCTGTAGGATAGTCTTGTTGCCGTAAGGCTGAGTATTGACGTTTTGGTTTTATGATCTTCCGTTTGAATTTGTGGATTTTCAGTAGTTTGTAAAGACAATGGAAACATATGGGGACTTTTCAGACTTACAGCATTTACATTGCTACCAATAAGAAATATAATAATAGATTAAAGAGCAATAGACCTATAACTGTGTAGTTTTAAATTTACAGAAGATCTGTAAAGCAGCACCGTAATGTTAATTTATTTTCAGAAGGAATAATAATTGTAATAACATAACTTTCACAGTTTTACCGTGCATCTTGATTATCACGTCTTTTATTTATCCAACTGAATGCACAACTAGATTGCTCTAGAAAATATTGTCAAAAATTACATTAAAATTTACATTAAAATGCTCCTACATGTTTCGGTTTAACGACCATCATCAGGGAGCTTATTGTTGTGCTTAGCTAAAGTTATAATTATTTATAGTTACAACTTTAGCAAAGCACAACAATAAGCTCCCTGATGATGGTTGTTAAACCGAAACATGTAGGAGCATTTTAATGTAAATTTTAATGTGAGTTTTAACAATATTTTCTAGAGTAACCTAGTTGTGCATTCAGTTGGATAAATAAAAGATATAATGAACATATTCAGGAAGTATCTGTCCTTTCTGCAACGATGTTATTTTGTATCCTTGCATATTCTTTTAAATTTCCAGTTGTTACTACAACAATAATTTATCAATAATTGTTGTTAAAGAAAGGCTATGTAAGAATATTTGTTATACATTGCTACGTTTTATGGGCATAAGTCACTTTTTTGAGCCAGCTGATTCATATAACGAATTTATTGGCAAAGGCTTACTAAGAAAATCCTCATCAATGGCAAAGTACTGTGGTTTGTGCGTTTAGATGTTGAGCCATGAGACTCCTTTTCCGGATCTCTCTGTGCATGGGAATGCAATCTTAATCTACACTGTAAAGAATGTATTGCGTAGATCGTAACAATTGTGCATAGTTCTGTTAAGGATATGCGGAGACTTTTAACAAACTGTTGAATCTTTAAGTTCCATGTAAACAAACAGTATCGTGAACAAAATATTAAGGACCTTATGTACTAATATGTCAGTTATTTAATTAACTAATTTGTGTGTTGGTGCATAAAATTCATTTACTAATTTCTGTTAGTTTTATTTTCTGTTATGATGTTTGTTTCCTTGAGCTAAGGTTTAAGATATTTTAAAAGAATTATTTCACGCCTTTTCGCTGTTTCCCATCTTCTGTTTTTTCCCAATATCTGTGCAAATAATAACTTCCTAAAAGCAGACCACTACAAATAGGTACAAAGAGTGTCTTTTCATGTCCTGCAGTATAAACCAACGAAATGTGTATTTCCTAATTTAATATTTTTATTTAAATTTTTTTATGTCTCTACATGTTTCAAATCTTCGTGTTCGAAACACGTAAAGACATAAATAAATTAAAAATTAAAGTATTAATTCAGGAAATATGAATGTTTTGGTTTATACTGTGTAATTATATAACAATGCAAGGTACAAAAACCATAAAATTGTCTTTTAGTTGTAAATGTAAAGTTCGATAGGGCGATGGGTGCGTCTTGTAATAACGGAATTCGCAGACAGATGGTGTGAATAAAATCCCAGCCAGGAGCTATAATTTAGGACATGGTTGGTTTTCCATCTCTGTCTTAGCGTTGAATGTATGAGAGTTGCAATCTTCTGATGCTTTCAGACTTTTTATGAAGTATGAGAAAATGCATTTTAAAAGGTCACAGTCGGTATGAGAAGTTGTAGGCGTTCGAGAAGAGAAAAATGAAATGAGAGAATGGAAGGTGGGACAAGGAAGGAAGGTTGGTAGAAGATATTCTGAAGTAAAACTTGTGGGAAAGAGTATAAGTTGAAAGGATCAAGAATGAGACAGGTTACACAACCAGGAAAGAGGACGTGGACAGGGAGGAAAGAATTCAGTGTATTCCTTATTAAAGTGTCTTATAAGGATCTTTCCTCGTCCTCTCTCTCTCCCTCTCTCAAGTTGTAGCTACATATTTTTCTAGGTTTGAGGGTGGGGGAGGTGTTCTTTGCGCCTGTGGACCAGTATATGTCGGAGGATTGCTGATCGAAAGGTCTGCAAGGTTGTGAAAACAAGAAAAGAATGAAGAACTGAAATAAAGCAGATATTTTATTTTCTTTCCCTCTTTTTAAAACTTGTTGGACGAGACAGTGCAGTGCTGAAGTGAACTGCTGGGAACTTTGGCCGATGTTTGGTGACAGCTCCATTCCACTCGCTTCAAGAAAGAATAAGCAACCTCATGTTTAGCGGCGTCGCGTCAATGCTACTTCTACATACGCTTGAAATTTGAAAAAAACCAAAACACCTGGGTCTCTTTAGAAGTTTGTTGAGAATACTTTACCGCCATATTGAATGTGTTAAGGAAAGAATGAGATGTAAGTTTTGCGGTCATCATGGTAGTGTCTATTGAGACGAACTATTAGGCGATACACTACCGAATAGTCTGGTAGATGCTTCCCATGCTAATGCTCACAGCTAGGAGGACTTCAGACTTTGAATAGTTCCTGTGTACGTGCAGGCAAGTCTGCACAGTACCTGACAGTGCGAAGTTCCCAGTAACTCAGGTCCCTGGCCTTATTACCAAAGTACGAAGGCTATTAAGGCCAATCGTTCACTTCGCTTCCGTTAGTAAGGAATGGCGTGGCCGATGACCGTGTGTAGGCAATTGTAGGCTTGTGACGTGTAAAGTAATTTGTAGTTTCGGTTCGGTACTTATGGTCCGAAAGAAGAAATTTTAGGTCTTGTGTAGTATGTAAAACCTATATTCAGGAACAATGTTTTGTAATAAGACTGATTATTTGTACACATATTTGTGGTCGTGGTTCAGAGTCTACGTCAATTTCGAAATCACGTGGGTCTGTACATGAAGAGACTGTTTTCACAGAACCCCAGTCGAGTCCAGTCGAATCGAACCGTATCGCGGTCAACAGGATACTGCAGAGGCAAGCATTCAGCTTCACTCCTGTCAGTATGACTACCACACGAACTTCTTCAGCATTTTGAATGAGATTTTTCATCCTGTTATAAACCGATTAGGCAAAGCCCGAATTTACCTCAGAAAAGTATGGGATCTGAACGGTGGTAGCTCAGAGGGGTTCTCAGTAAGGTCGCAATGGAAGCTTTCGGTATACGTCGTTTCTAAATCATATAAACATAATGAAGAAAGTATACCGTTATTTGTATTCCAATTTTTTTATCTCATATTATTTTGTTAAATAAATGTTTGTGTTGGAAGTGGGGACACCTTTTCATGGAAGCCTTGTTTGACTGCATATCAAGTACCTGGAAAGCAGAACAGCAATAAATTGGGGTTATAAAGAATTAAATCTCGCAGGGTCAATCTACGGTTTGAATACAAAGACACCTTCCCTTTCCCCTCGCCAACGCACACGCAGTGTGGCACTTGTTCTAAAGTTTATTTTACTCCAAAGTTATGTGTCCTTGCTGTTCATTGAGATTTTCTTCGTCCAACGCAAGCTGTTTGCTTCATGCAGGCCCTGAACAACTTTTGCAAGTGGTTAATGTATTAAACCAGGGGTTCCCAAACTTTCTCGGTTCATTTCGCCCTTCGTGTTTCAGTAATTTTTTCACGGCGCATGTAGGCCAAAAGAAATACCCAACACTTCCGTCTATTAAGTAGTTAGGTCCAAGGAACTTAATGACTATTTATGTCCTAGCAACTTAGTAGCCGTTTGAAAGTCAAATGCACATAAATTTAAAGAAAAAACAATAATTTGAAATATACCGCGGCGCCTCATGGTTCCACGTCGTACAGTTTGGGAATCGCCGTTTTAAACAGTCGTCACATATATTGCTTTAGAAGTGTATTGAATGTGTGTTGCGGGGTGGCCATGCCATAGTCAGGGGCCTAACTGCTAGCTTGTCGAAATGAAGGCGCTGTTTGTTTTTTTACATGGGTATTCATGTTGGTTTTGTGGGGGATAAAATGACACTCGGACAAGTTTTTCTGCGAGATCTTCGGTTTCTGTCTCTCAGTCATCATTCCAACAGTACTTTGGCAGTGGGTAGTGGACCCATTATTATCCAAAAATCCAAAGAAACATAGTATCCTTCACCCCATCCTCAAAATGAAGAAAGATGAAGGGCGAACTACAGCGGGTCACCAGATGACCACTGTTTCCGAAATTTGTAATGTGGAAGTTTACAAATTCTACTTTGTAAGATATATCTGCAATCTACGTTGACTTTTTTGACAGCCTCCATCTGATGACTGTCTAATATCACTTTCTAAAGTTACTTCAACCAAAGGCTTCTGTCGTTTTGAACAGCAACTAGGACACTTTTTTCCAAAAACTCTGGAGAACTTAGTCAGTAAAATTACAGGCAACAAGCTGGGGAATTTGGTTCTAGTCCCACAATAACCACCATTGCTTCTTGGATGGATATATGGACTTGACTTCAATATAATCGGTTGGGATAATTGTATGGAGATAATTCAACCTCTACCTCCGGAGAGAGAGATTAACCGCACGTAATGACAGATACAGAACAAGTTTCTAGAAATATGTTGGTCTTTAACTAGAAGGAGGTGCTGGGCAGTATTCAGTGTATGTAGCAAAGCATATAAATATACGTCTGTGTATGTGTGTGTGTGTGTGTGTGTGTGTGTGTGTATGTGTAAATAATATGCTTTCATCACAAATCCTGAACTGTGGTAGCTATCTCTGTGCTCACCCACACACCAGATCTGAGCCCCAGTCGTTTCTTTTCTGAGGAGTAACCGGGACTCTTTCCCAGGGGCAGAGTCCAGACTGTGAAGATAATCCGTCCACACCCAGTACAGTGCCGATGTTAACAGTATGTGGAGCTCTGCATGTTCTGCGTGTTACGTGGGCGGTGCGGGTCTGTCTTTCAACAGATGTACTGACAGTTAAATAACCAGGGTAATAATGAGCAGAAGATGGACTGAGTGTGTGTGTGTGTGACATACGATGTCATTTATAGATAAAAATCAAAATAGTCCTGCGAAATATTAGGGACGTGAGAACGAATGATCTATAGTACTACCCGACAATCACATATTGTACACCAGGCCCATATTGAGGAGAATCGAAGGGAACTCTTAGCTTGTTCTTAAAATAAAAATGTGGGGATTTGATGAGTGCATCATCGACATAAATGAAGCAGAGAACCAACTAGATGCAACAATAACACTGTATTGATCTTCAAATTCGCTCATCATGTTTCGGGCAAAGAATTGTCCGAAACATGTTGAGCTGATTTGAAGATCAATAAATTGTTATTGTTGCATCTAGTTTGTCCTCTACTTTAAAAATGTGGGTTTTTTTTTTCAATCGCAATATCGTTGGCATCTCTATCCCGTTTCATTTTATGAACCAGTGTACTGATTTTCAAGAAACTTAAGATGAACGTCATTCAAATATTGCCTGTCCGAACCACGTGACCGACTTTCACGAAACGTAAGATGGACGCTACCCTTTTATGCCTGCCGAATCAGTTGACGGATTGTCACGAAATTTAAAATGGACGTTACACCAATACTGCCAACCTGAAAGTCTTTCAAATTTAATCCTAAATTCAATAAACGACAACAAGACGGGCGTGACTTAATGTAGGGTCCAAGAATGGTGTATAGTGACGGACCGTGGGAAAATTCTATTCATCGTAAGTTTTTATCGCTAGGATGTAAAGGAACATAAAGGGCGTTGCATGCATTGTAAGTTTAGCTTTTCGTATAATGGCGATAACCAATGAACGCTTGCAGTAGAGATGCGAAACTTAGAGAGGACAAACTTATATACAGTGTATCATTCACATAGTTAGAAACATGGCGATAGGGCGAATTTTTAAGTTCGTGTCCTAATAACTTTACGTAGATAGAACTTTCCAAAAAAAAGAAATGACAGTAATGCTGATGCTAATAAGAATGATAAATAAATAATGATTTCTTTACATATGTACAATTTAAAGCAATATAATTTTGACTTCGCTGTTAATCATTTCAGCATATATTCACGCCTTCAACACGCCAGCTCATAAGTTGATTTCACTCTTTTATTATAAATTTACAACACCTCTATATGACAATAGCAATACAATAATCGTAGAATTAGAAGTCTTTACAACGTGAAAGTAGGATTTATTAGTCGTACCCGGAACTCTTGTTTATTAGAGTAATCTTATTTGTAAGCACCGTTTCATTCTCAGCTCATGTCAAAACGTGTATAATAAACCAGAAGCTTCATCCCCTCTATTGCCAACGCCTGCTAATAATTACAGCCCAGAGACTCCTGATAGCATAGTGTCAGACTAAAATACATTAGTACGGCGCACTACGATTATAATGCAGCAGACGCCAATCTTGTTAAGAAATAGCTTCCGAATGTCACTGCCGGCTGCTGAGAGCAAGATGGGATTTGATTTGATGGCGTTGTTAAACACGTTAAGTACTTGTCAAGGCCTCTTTGTGTTCAGAAATTTGCCGTAATTGTCTGCAGACGTACCGTCTTGCTTTATGTACTGGATACTGAATCTTCACTTGCAGGCATGTACACTAATCAGAATTATTAATCTTTTCTCCAGTTCGTTTTCAACACCAGACAGAAAAATAGAACAAGGTAGACAATCTTTTAAATAAAACCAACTTGGTGCACAATTTATTTTTAGTATATTTATCAATCTCTACATGTTTCGGGCAACTATGGGCCCATCGTCAGGAGAAACAACTGTGTTTATGCGACACTTGGTACTTGTTGTTCCTTCATACCAGACAGTCATCCACACACAGTAACAAGTACCAAGTGTCGCATAAACACAGTTGTTTCTCCTGATGATGAGCCCATACTTTCCCGAAACATGTAGAGATTGATAAATATACTAAAAATAAATTGTGCACCAAGTTGGTTTTATTTACAAGATTATACAGGGATGCACGGTCAACAAAACGTAAAAAACAAGGTAGGAAACATGTGTCTAATGTAGCATCATGGTGCATTCCTGTAAACAATGTTGTCATTGAAACGTTTCCGTATTGAGCTACATGTCACTTTTAACGATATAAAAATATTCGATTTGATGCCTAGAAAAAGTAACATTGCGTCTTCTGCGCATTGCTGAGCCGCACATAACAGTTAGCAGTATCAAACTGTTAAGTGTAGCCATGGACAGGCAAGGACAGGTACCCTTTCTCGAACAAAAAATGCGGTATGCCGCACTGCTGCCAACATTGTAAATGTACTTTGGTCTTCATTGAAACTGCCGCCGGTATTTTTTTTTTTGTGCGATCTTAACCAGATTTGGTTTTTCTCGACAGATTTTCATAAAAATTTCCAATGTAAATTTTGACGAAAAGTCGTCAAATGAGAGCCGAGCTGACACGTGCAGAGAGACGGATGGACGGACGGACAGACCTTACGAAGCTAATAGGCCCTTTTCTCGACTTACGCGAACGCGCCTAAAAATTTCTACAAGACAGAAAATTTACGAATGACTTAATACTCGAACTGAGGCTCCATCGGTTCTTAACATCCCGGTCTCCTGTCAATTAGTCATGCTTTTTAACACACTGAGGTCGCAATTTTGTTGATGTTGTTGTTGTTGTTGTTGTCGTCGTCGTCGTTGTTGTTGTTGTTGTTTTTGTTGTTGTTGATCTTCACAGATGCATGCATGTTATATAATATTATTACTATAATTATAGTCTGTTATTACGTTTTCCTGAAGCGCTGTATATTTACGTCAACGTTGGTTTGTCTGTATTAAGCTCTAGACGCCTAATGTCAACTATAGTGGTCGTACCGCACCGCTAACCTCTAAAGTTTCATTTTATATATTTATAATATAGGTACTAAATATTTCAAACATGGTATATACTCTCCGTTTCTTTCTTTTCAAAATGCAGCTTGTTTCATAATTCTAACTTATTTGATTCCTGTATTATTCATATTTTATATACAGGGTGTGCTAAAATTTAAAAAATAATTCCGGTGCCAAAAGGTTAAACTAATACACTTTCTCCTTTTGACAGCTTTGTTTTGTTTTATTAGAGGCCTCTATTATATTTGAACTGAACATTAACCCTTACCCTGCTAACGTGGAATATGTGGTGAGCTCCTAATAATGCCAGCAAATGGCACATGGGATTTAACTTTAAATTTCCTCACTTGAAACAAATTTTGTAATCACTGCCTTTGCAGACAATATCTATCTCACAAGTTTAGGGATTTCCACAATCTACCTACATTCCAAACTGGCTATTTCCACATCATCATCATCATCATCATCCGTAGTCTGCCTTAAGACAGGACCGCAGCCTCTTCCGTAGGGTGTTCTCCACAGACTGCGATCTGTTGCTTCCTCTTTCAATTTCCAGTATCCTTCTGTTTCCACAAGGTTATCCAGTACCCGCTTCAGAATTTTTCCTCGCCTTTCCGTCAATTGTTCCTACTGTCTTTTGTACAGTAATGTGGTTCAGTAGGCAGTTCCTGCGCAAGATGTGACCAATCCAGTTGGCCTTCCTTCTTTTTATAGTATATAGGTTCTTCTCTCCTCCTTGACTCTGTAATACTACTTCATTTCTCACATGATCAGTCCACCTGATATTCCCATATAATCAATAAATGTTAAATAATAATATTGAAATACGATGTTTTTATAAATTACACATAATATAAATCGCATTAAGGAAATCAAGAACTGCGTAGGAACGTGACGTGACAACACGTAGTCATATATTTACACAGTTTATAGTTAAATCATTGTCTTTCAGACCATGATGTTAGTGAGCTACTATCGTTTCGAAGGGAACTTTTGGCTCCACATGTATAGTAGTAGTCTTTGTATTACCCCGATATGTTTTTGTCTTTCTGTCAACCTATGCGACCTTACATTCCAGAAGACCGGTAATTTTAAGGACCTATTCACCGCTCTAAGAATCTCAGATATTACATGTTTTGTTTGTAAGTCATTCTGCTGTGTGTCCATTATTCAGCCAGCCTTTTATTAATTAGTCATCGAGGAAGTCCACCGGTCTGTTACAGTCAAACGGTGAACCGATCTGTCACTGTAAGTAGTCAGTCGAGTATAAAACTTTGCCATCCTGCAGGCGATGTCGGTGACGTAAGCAGATTACGGTTGTAACTTCACGCACGAATGTGAAATCCTCACATTTCGCCACCATGGCTCGCCGTAAGTAAAAGTCACTCTAGTTTTATTACTGTTGTAGACAATTCTTGCTGGCTGTCGCACGGGCTGCTGGTGCTACGTGCCGATGTTGCTCTGTGACGAGACGCCTCGTGTCGCAGTCCTTTCACACCGCGTCTCTATGTACCAGTCCCTGCTGCCAGAAATCACCGAATGACACGCTGTTCCTTAAGCCACAAACAGAAAGACATGCAAACAAAAGACCATCTGTTTTCGCATCATGTTTCGTGCATTTACAACGAAAAGTTGCAAAAATCGACCTATTAAATTTCACTGTCTGCTGCTTATTTTTCCATCCGTCTACACGCTTTTAAATAACAAACGGAAAACGGCTATACAGAATCGCGTAAAAGTTGATAATGAGAGAGACTGTAATATGTGTCTGCCAGTTGCAGTCTCGGTCGTACAAGGTTTGAAGGAAAGGAATATGTACGTAAATTTTATTCTACTTCTGATACGCGTTTGAAAAATTTCAGAAAGCGAATATTGGCATCGTTATATCTGTCCGTCTGTCCGCATGGAACAACTCTGCTTCCGCCGGAAGAATTTGAATGAAATTTGATATTTGAGTTTTTATTCCGAAAAATGTGTTCAGAAGCGTCAAGTTTCAATTAAGTCCGATAATAAGAACAACAAATACTTTTACGTGAAAGTGTATGTACATTTATGATAATAAATCGCTGAGATTCTCTTAGAGTGAGAAATGTTTCAGACATATTGGTATAGAAGACCAAAACACACATTCATGTTCAATAACTTTTTTTTTCGAAAGTCCTGCTGTTTATAAGACAATGTGAAAAAAAAACATGGTAGAATTAGAGAGGCCACAGATGACAATATAATAAGGTGCATGCTATTATATCCTGTACAACAAAGGCTACAGACGTATACTCAGAATACGTACGGATATTTTACTTATTGCTTTTCCACTGCACAAATAGTTACCCGAACATGACTCAGTGTTACGCTTATACGTACATTGCCTGTCTTGTTTCATTTACTTTTGGCACAGCTCGCTAAATGTTTATTGCAACAAAAGGCTTTTAAAATTTGCTTGTAGAGAAGTGAACCAAACCCAATTCCTTCCATGAGTCTGACTGTTGTCATGATAGTTGAATAAAATGAGGAAGTCCATCAGGACTCTCAGGCTAATGCTCGAAGGGCGTAACTTGTTACTCTTTTTTTCCTCACCATGATCTATTTGCAAAATCTGAATGGCTAGACCGTGAATAGGGGTGATCTACTTATAGCAACGGTTACTTCGCTTCCAGTGATATGACAGGAAGAATTATTTAGGTGGGGTTGTAATGATTATGCAGCAGACGTTTTGGGTATTTCAAGATTTTGTACTAGCTTTTACATAACTGAGGAATATTATGAAAATCTTTAGGATAGCCTGTGTGTCACCCGAAATGCGAACCGGGCACCTTCAGGAAGATAGAAGCCTTCTCACTTGATCCAACGTGTTCCGATGTAGCCAAGAAACGCGAAATAGGGTGGACTTTTGGTCGGTCAACACAAGTAGAATAGAATGTCTATTACTTTATCATTAACTCGTCATTACGTATGGTATATACAAAGTACAGAACACGGGGGAGATGCACCTTTAATTCCAGATATTAGTAGGCATGTTTCTCTTCGATATTTGTGTCACCGCGAATCTCTGATATAATAGTGCAAACAACCAACTAGATGCAACAATAACAATTTGTTAGTAATTTTAATCAGCTCAACATGTTTCGGGCGATAATTTCGCCCATCCTCAGGAGCACTAGACTGTGTTTACAGTTTGTGGTATTGTAATGTACGCAACACTTGGAAATAAACTGTGTTTACAGTTTGTGGTATTGTAATGTACGCAACACTTGGAAATAAACTGTGTTTACAGTTTGTGGTATTGTAATGTACGCAACACTTGGAAATAATTTGGCCTCTTTGTAAAAACTGGAATGTGTTTGTAACGAAACTTTGGTTGATGAAACTAGGAAATGTCGGGCAACTTACCTCATAATTGTTTGTTGAGAGGTGTAGGCGTGTCCCAGTTAAATGATGCAAGGATTAAGACAGGTTCCTGAATCGGTAAAACGCCATTATAAAATCCCAAGGAAATTAGGTTAACAAAAAGACTTGCAAGACGCGAAAGATTCGCACTTAAGTGGAGTTTTACTGGTCCACGACTCGACGTTAATTTGTTGCCTGAAGAATAGTTATATTTTATCATATATCATTGGTTGAGATGTTGGGCTACTTCGTATTTTGGCTGATAACAAGAGGTAAGCTGGACTTACCGATTATTAAATCGCTTATTTTAGCGAGTCACTTTCGGAAACAAAAAACTTTTCTAAATTCTACGATTACCGATTGGGATTGAATAGTGGCGTGACGATTAATTAGGCTATAATCTTGTAACAGAATATCCAGCGTAACTAAGGGACTTGAGAAAACCATTTCGGACTTGTATAACTTACATGTATATTAATGTATACCCTATATATTAGACAATAGAATTTACTGTTAAGTTTGTTACGCAGTTCGTCACTCACTGAACCCAAAGGAGTCCTTTAGCTCCCGAGATACCTAGGTAACCTCGAAGCCTCCGACTTGGCTATCGCTACCGTTCATTCCCTGTCCCCGTGGGAATTCCAGGATAAGCCTCACAACGGCCACAGTAGGCTCGCCCAAGCTTACCGCTCGGCTTGGGCACTACAGTATAATGCACCGAAGAAGTTGTCTGCTGGTGACAATATCACAAGATGTAAACACAGTTTAGTGCTCCTGAGGATGGGCGAAATTATCGCCCGAAACATATGGAGCTGATTAAAATTACTAATAAATTGTTATTGTTGCATCTAGTTGGTTGTTTATACTATTATGTTTCACTTCATGATCTTGTTCACGAATTATGGTGGTAGGTAGTAATGATTGCCTAATTTAAGCTGTGTTCCTGTCAGTAGAGTAAAATGTAACACCAATTTGACATGAAACGTCAGAAGAAAATTGCAGTTGTGTCTAAAAACTAGAAATGTGTTACTTCAATGGGCTATCTCAATATGTTTTGTGATGGAACTGAGAAACGTCATGAAGGTCATGTAATAATAGCCAATTTTCCTGTTGCGAAGGTATTCGCGGACCGACTGTACACAGAGAGGAACTGGGCTACCTTCGAATACACATTTACATTCGGTTACATTCAGATCCCCCACTTCTGCATTGTCGTTCGGTGTATATGTATCAATGTTTCGGATAAATCAGCGGTTTTCTCACGAATCTTTGTTACACATAAACCAAACTACTCCGTCTGTTGTAAAAATGTATGTGTCCATTTGCGACAGAGGAACCAGGCGTATCACAACAAATGAAGAACGTAGAAATCTGTGTCGAGATACACATACAGTAACAGACATCATGATGAGAGGACTAGATTGGCTCGGTCATTTAATAGGAATGGAAAATAACAGAATTCCCATAGTTCTCTTAGGTGCCGAACTAGAGGCTTAAAGGGAGGAGAGAAAACCGAAGTTAAGATGGCTAGATAACCTACAGGCCGACCTTAAAATGACACGGATTAAAGGATGGAGAAGAAAAGCCCAGCACCATTCAGAGTGGGAGGCTAAGGTGAAACTACAGTCATGCGCCGCATAAAGACGTTTCGTTCAACGACAGACCGCTTATACGTCGGTGGTCCCATAAGATTATAATATAATATAATATTATAATTATTACCATTGTGTTACAGTTGCCTCAAGTATTCAGTAAAATAACGTGCTGTACAGGTTTCTACACCATATAGCCTAAGTGTGTAGCGGGCTAAGTTTCTGTAAGTACACGTTCGCACAACGATGAAGTCGCCTAACGACGCATTTCTCAGAACGTATCCCCGTCGTTAAGCGACGTATATCTGTACAGGGTCCGTAATGCCATAGAAGAAGAAGAAGAAGAAGACGACGACGACGACGACGAGGAAGAAGATGAGGAAGAAGAAGGGAATAAGAAGAGGAATATGAAGAAGAAGAAAAAGAAGACGAGGAGGAAGAGGAATAAGAAGAGAACGAGGAAGAAGAAGAAGAAACCAATCGGTTGTATCCTCAAATTTTCGTCATTTAGAGAGCTTTGTAATGAGTGACATACAAAAGTCTCTCAATGCGATATTTGTAGCGCTATAGAAACGCGTTACAAAATCCGCAGTTTTGTCACTGTTCATTCTTCACACGTACAGTCCTATTTCTGTCTCCAGTTTCATTACTTATCGGCACCAAATCTTACGTTTTATATGGCCTTCTTGTTGTTATATATTCTGTGGAAATATTTACGTTGTTAACACTTTAAACGCCGAGTTAAATCCCATCTGCCATCTGCTTGCATTATTAGGAGCTCACCATATTCTCCACGTTAACAGGATAAGGGTTAATAGTCGCACATGTATTTTACCAGTATCTGTTTCCAAGAAAAACTTGAAGCTTTGCTTCATGAATTCCTCTGAAATGTGATGCATGCGGTCAAAACTTTGGTGTCGGACTACCAAACTACATGGTGTCACGTATCAGAATACCGTATTGCTCATACCGCCTTGAAAACCTGCATACTTCAATTATGCAGGTCGTACATAAGAGTTGCTCTAGTGTAGTCTGCATATCAGAAGACAGTAATTCTAATGACAGTGGTCAAACATCCGTCTCTTTCAGTAATGTTTAATTTTATATACGAGGGAGAGTTAAATGAAAACTTTAAAAGTGCGATAAAAATTCGAAACACAGTTCGATTGTCTTGTAAGTTGACAACAGTGATACTCATGGTTTGAAGAGTGGCCGACAGTTGGCAGTACGATGCAGGAATGTAAAACGACGGCGCAGTAGTAATGTAAAGATGGCGGCCCGCTTGCCACCTGCACCAAAGAAGAACAGCGTTCTGTCTTCCTTTTCTTATAATGAAGCGGTGAAACCCATCGAAATTCATCGACGAATGAAGTTCAGTACGGTGATACATGTCTGTCACTACAGCAAGTGTACGAGTGGACTAGGAAGTTCATGAACGGCCTTAGTTCTGTAACAGACTCTCCTCGACCGGTCAGGCACACCGAGTAGTGACACCAGAGGCCATTGCAGCAGTTGAAGCCATCGTGAACGAAAATCGCCGCGTAACAGTGAATGAAATAGCCGCACATCTGGATATGAGTCATGGATCAGCACACCATATCTTCCGTGATAAAAAACTAAAAAATATTTAAGGTTTTCCTTTGACTCACACACGTAATAACGCTTGCTGAACCACACTGGTTATGTGAAGTCTAAGTTCTAGTTGAGGAATCGGGATAGGGTAGTCGGTAGAGCGGCTGTGTTACGGAATGGACTGTCGGGAGTTCGAATCTCGGTAGGGGAGAGAGATTTTACTATTCTCCAGAAACAGCCAAACCGCCTCTGGGGCCTACCCCGCCTCCTCTTCATTGGGTACGGAGGTTCTTTTCCGGCATTAAAGTGACAGAGTCGTTAAGTTACCCACACCAAGGGTAAGAATGAACGGAGCTGCACTTCTGCTCCTCTTATATGCTTTTACGAAGGTGACAGAAAAAACTTTACCTTTTGCCTTCACCCAATTTTGATATGTCTGTGAATGATGAACTGAGGTGAATCTTATGTTTATTGGACCGTGCATCATTGTGATTGTTGAAGAATAAAAGACCAACTTGATATCACTTGCTATTTTATTTCACTTCTTATCTGCTCAACATGTTTCGGACGTTAATATATATCCATCATCAGGAGCTTGCGACTATTCTGTTGAATTACCGAATTGGTCGTATTGTTCTTGGTTCGATGTGTGTTGGAGATTCGGTGTGGTTGGGTTGGAGTGGTATCCGTGTTGTGGGCTGAAGCACAACAAATTGTGCTTCAGCCCACAACACGGATACCACTCCAACCCAACCTCACCGAATCTTCAACACACATCGAACCAAGAACAATACGACCAATTTGGTAGTTCAACAGAATAATCACAAGCTCCTGATGATGGATATATTAACGTCCGAAACATGTTGAGCCGATAAGAAGTGAAATAAAGTAACAAGTGACATCATGTTGGTCTTTTATTCTTCAGCGATGAACAGGTGTTTGCGAAAATATTTTGTACAATCTGCTCAAAATGGCTGTGATAAAATTTGCTTGTACATTCAGAACTGTAAAAAGAATCACGAACACTACCAATCAGATCAGACAGTTCTTGTAGAAATATTTAAGCCCCTGATATCCGGAATACGAAGCCGGAATCTAAAAAACTATTTGGCTATCTTGTGTGAAACAAGAGAAGATGAAATTTGTTGATTAGAGCCCCCTTATTCTGCTCGGTTTATAGCCAAATAAAAACGAATAAACACCAAGATATTCAGCCTTAGATACTTCGAACTCACAGATTAATTGAATACAACAAGTTACCCTCTTGTGACTTAGTATCTTAGAACAATACGATATCCATTTCAAACCTCTAAGCAAATACTGTTTTCTTGCTGAGGGATTTTATCAGACACATTCAGGGGAACTGTTCAAGTGATGCAATGTACACTTTGCTGCAGCCGCTGCTGGAAGAAACCATAGTGTCTTAGGATATAGGACACTACTGTGTTGTTTTACGGTACTGGCGCCATGTAAGAGCAGAGAGAGGGAGCTCAGAAGCAACTCAATCCATTATCTTATTCATTCCATTACGACGAGCCTTCCAGACTTGAGATCCAGTACCATTCCAAGTACCGACAATTTCAAACCTTGATGTTGCCCCCGAGGTATTTCATTACTTGGGGGCTCACTGTGTAGACAGTGCTTATAGAATGGTCCATGACAGCGACAAATAGGAAATTCATTAGGGCACTTTCTGCTTTATGATCTGCATAGAAACTAAGGCCAGTTACAGCAAATCAGACCGTAAATTTGTAGCATATGCGTCCTTCAAGCACATAACACATTAACACAAAACGAGTTTTCACATTGTCACTGCGGTGAAGTGTTCTGACTTCTGTCTCCTTAGTTTCGATGATAACTGAAATCTTTTAGCTAATACCGACGTTAAGATTGGCCATTAAACGACATTAGTAGCATGTTCTTCCAAGAAGTTTGTATCCATTTACAATGTGAAGAAATTTTCATGACACCGTACTTTAATGTCTTCTATAATATGAGGCCGTGTTGACTTGTACGTAACCGACGTTTAGGAAGACCTTGCCATCTTTAACCTAAGAATCCGAAGCAACCACTCTGACTGCTCCATCGATGGCGACATTCAGAGAGCCTCAGGGTGAAGCGCATTGCCAAAATTGCAGTAGAGCGAAGTACTAAATACATTCGACCAATATTCACTGTTTTCCGTTTGTCAACTTAAGGTGTCGACAGGATCGTCTTCATAGACACATGACGTCACACGTGTTTTCCAACGGCGTATCTTACGAAACGAAAGAGAAGATCTGAAGTCATATTTATGTTCGCTATTAACCTTTAGACGCCTAACGTCAACTATAGTTGACGTACCGCACCGCTAACCTCCAAAGTTGCATTTTATATATTTATTCAACAAATATAGGTACCGAATATTTTAAACATGGTGTATA
>Ga0131853_10002098_pt1 | contig 35807 bp, 31 predicted proteins | sample TergutLab28metaG_FD_92764 | JGI IMG/M metagenome (GOLD analysis project Ga0131853, IMG submission 92764) | Labiotermes labralis P1 segment gut microbial communities from Petit-Saut dam, French Guiana - Lab288 P1 (version 2) (version 2) | ecosystem: Host-associated > Arthropoda: Insects >... | reverse complement strand
TTGCCCCCCAATGGAAATTGGAATCGCTGTTGCGTGTAAGTATTCTGCTGCCACGCTTATCCAAATGGCTTCTTACATCGCCAAAGCCATAAATATGCTCGTCAGCAAGCAGATTCCAACTGGCTTGTGTGGTTTCGAAATCAATCACCCAATCGGTAATATATGGGTTGCCGTCTGCATCAAAAATATTTAACGTAAGCGGGTTGTATGTGACATAAACACGCATTCTGCCTGTGTCTATGATATTTGGGTCGTCGCTTAAGTTTACTGCACCCGGCCACATGTCGTCTGTTTTTACAACAGCAAAATCCGGATTATAGTCGTTAGCAAACCTGCCACCGGGGCCTACTCTTACACGCAGTACATCTTGGTCCAGCAGCACAATCCGTACTTCGTTTCCGTTTTCTTCAAAAGTTTGTATATTCACCGGGTTGCCGCCGGGGTTTTGCTGTCTAAGCCGCTGGGCATAGGTTAAAGGAATTCTTTCGATGGTGCTTGGGTTGTGTATCGGGCAATTTTCCGGGTCAGGACATTCGAAACGATGGCGCACAGGACCTTCTTCGTCGCCAATAATATCACGACCTTCGGCAATAACCGTTTCCGGGTCGCCTATGACTACATAGAAACTAAAGGGTTCGTGACCTGTATTGCCAAATATGCGATACGTATGCCCCCGCAAGAAACCGGTCACAGTGCGCTCCACTCCACGCCCACCGGATATGTTAATTTCGGCGTTATTTACCATGGTCGAGTCTGTTGTGAGATTATGGACATTAAATGTTGGAGTATAAGCAAGGCTGTTCCAATCTGCGCCTGCAAACCAATATAAGTTCATGCCCATGCCAATGGCATTAGGCACAATAAGCACATGGTCAAAAACGCTGTCCGCAGGTGCCCACGCCTCTCCGTTAAAAACATCCATATGCGTGTTGCCGTGGAAAGTGAAAATGACTGCATCGTTTGTTCCCCATATAACAAAAGGCATGTTAAACCAGTGACTCCATTCCGGCAGGAAGGATTCGAAATAAACATCATCGATGTGATAGGTAGTTGCCGATGTCATGTCGTAAGCAACTCTATTGCCGGAGCTGTCGACTACAACCACATTAAAATAGTAAGTTGTTTCCGGCACGAGGCCATGCACAAATAGCGTATCAATGTTTCTGGATGGTCCGGTATTAACCCGTGTGCCGTTGGCATCAATTGCTTCCAGCGTGCCAATGTTTGCGCTGTTAGACTTGTAAACAAAATATTGCAATTGAGATGAGATTCTGCCGTTTACAGTGGCGCTTGCCCAGTTTAGCCTAACGGAATTGTGCATAACTTCATTCACCGCAATATAGCTGTAGTAGGGTTCGGGGGCAGTCCCTGTTCCTGAGCCTGTCGGCAATACTTGCGTATCGGGGATATGCCAAAATGTTGGACCTACAAAAACATTGGCAGGATTATCTCCTATGCCAGGTAAATCGTTAAAGTTATCCCATGCAAATGCACCGCTTGTAATTCTGCCAACAGCGGAATCATGGGTAAAACGTGGCATTGCACCTGAGTATCCCGCTTCGTACCAAGCATGTTCGGAATTATTATTTTCAAATGAAACCATTACATATCTGCCGCCGGAAGCAATTGGCACGGGTGCTGTAAGCATTTCGTAAGTAAAGCCGTCCCGCGCAGGGGAATCTGCTGTTATTGTAACTTCGGCGATAATTTCTCCCGTGCTTACATCCCAAAGGGCAATGCGGTGGCTTTGTGCCATACCGGCAGTTGGGCGGCCCAAGGCTGTAACAAGCACATTAGAATGGGCTGCAAATTCGTAACCCAACCAGCCATGCCATTCGTTACGGGTATGGCTTGGCGGAGCGTATGTAATAAAGGATGGCTCGCTGGTGTCGGATTGCTGGTTTGAGATGTAGGATTCTTCGGTATCATTGCCGTTAGAGCCGGGTAAAAAGATAATAAGCAAAACGGCGGCCAGTATAATCGCAAGTGACACGAGTGCTATTGCTTTCCAATTTACAATAATTTTTTTCAAAAGTTTCCACTCCTATGCTTGTGCTTGATAATGCAGCGATTGTAACATGGGAGTAACAACTACTACAATGACAATTAATTAAGGCATTTGGGGATGCATGATATATGCGAATATGCTATAGTTTTGTAAGAAACTGTGAAAAAATTTATATTTGGTGAGGTTGAGCACATGAACAAAGATATGAAATCAATAGAAATATTAGATGCTCTTGAACAAGATGTGGAATATATCGAATCATGTATCGAGGCGTACAATAATAGCCTAGTACCGTTTGTCCCAACAGAATATTTATCCGCCTGCATAAAAGAAAATGGCGAAGTAGTAGGCGAAATTATGGCAGAAATACATTTTGGTAACGTGCTTTTTATCGATATTTTGTGGGTGAATGAAAAGTGCCGTGGCAAGGGTTATGCCACAGCACTTATGAATCATATCGAAAAATTGGGCATAGAAAAAGGCTGCAAACTTAGCCATGTATCTACTTACGAATTTCAAGCTTTAGGCCTTTATCAAAAACTGGGGTATACGCTTTTTGGGTACATGGACGATGTTCCGCTAGGGTACAAGGATTACTACTTACAAAAGAAACTAAAACCATGCAACGTAGTTGAAACAGAAATTAATATTCATGAACCAACGGAGGAAGAATTAGAGTGTTTTTGTCGTGGCCTGATAGAATATAACAGAAGCAAACTGCTTTTTGATAACATTCCGGAATCTAGTAGTTTTAATAAATGTATAAAAGCAAGCGGAAAAATTGTGGGAGGAATATTAGCATATACGTTTTGGAATATGGCTGTTGTGGAGGCATTATGGGTCAGCGATGAGTTCCGTAATAAGGGTTATGCCACAGCATTACTCACTGCATTAGAGCGTTACGCAAAAGAAAATGGCAACACCATAATTTACTTAGAAACATTTAACCCACAAATGCGAAACTTGTGTGAAAAACTGGGCTATGTAGTTTACGGTGTTATGGAAGATTATCCTGAAGGGCATAGCAGGTATTATGTGTGTAAAAAAATCGAGAGAAGCGTGAGCAACTCTCGATTTAGGTAACCAGTTACCTTGTTCTTTTGGGCAAAAGCTTTTTACATAATATAATCCGTCACACAATCGTACCAATGCACATACAGCTCCCCATTCACGGTTAATTGGTCGTTGTTGGGGAGTTTTTTGCTCCATGGCTGTTTGTAGATATCCTGTTTCCAATCGTTGCGGTTATACCTGCGCCACAGGATGGTACGCCCGTTAGCATCGATAAACTGCTCAGAAAGTACGCCTTCGTTGTAGGTTTCTACGTCTATCACGCAAATGCAGTCGTACGCTTTGCCGTTTATGGTAACGGTGTATCGCCCTACAACGTCCAGTAGAAACGGTTGGTTTAGAGTAGTAATTTCATTCCCGCTGCGCTTAATCGTTCCTTTTGGTTTTATATTCACTTCGTTGCCGCAGTTATCCTCGCCAAAGCCCCAATTGTGCGAGAAGTCATCCCCGTCCAGGAAAGTATACATACGCTTTACATCACCCTCATGGTGGCTTTGTGCCAAAGTGCGGCAGTGTGTATCCGTTAGCTGCACTACGAACGTGCGGGTTATATTGCGATTAGAAGGCGTTCCTTCATGTTGCCCGCCGCCATGCTCTGTTGCTGTAATTTCTACACCTTCAACCCCATGGACAGCAGCTTTGCCCACAACTTCAATGTCATAAGCCTCTGTACGCATTCTCTCAGGCAAATCATATATTCCCCAAGAAAGTTTTTCACCCAATTTTGGTACGATAAACCAACCCATCATTTCTTCCCACTTCACAGGAAATGGCTTTTTATCCGATTGCACGATGCTGTATTCGGGTAATTTTTTTGGCAATTTGCTCATTTTAAATGCTCCTTTTTTAGTTTTTACTTTAGGATGATACGGGTACGCCGCTTTAAACCGCTGCTTTGCAGTGTGCAAACGGCTTTTTATCGTGCCTACAGGCACTTTAAATAGCTTAGCAATTTCTGCCTGCGCTAAACGGTCGATATACGTAAGCCGCAGCAGTTCGGCATCTTTTTCGGCAAGCTGTGCCAACGCCTCCTGCACAAGTTCGGTAACCGTAATGCCGTAACGGCTTTGCTGTAATGCGCTTTCCAGCGCAGTTTCGCCATCCGGCAAACTATCCGGCAATTTTGCGCTTGTGCGATAAAAGTCGTTGCACTTGTTTGCCGCAATTCTAAACAGCCACGGCTTAAAACCTTCCGCGTTTTTTAATAAACCACGGTTCGCATACGCCGCCAGCAACGCTTCTTGCAGCACATCATCGCCGTCGGTTTTATTGGGCATCTTAAAATACACAAACCGCTCCAGCGCATTTTTGCATTCTGCCAGCTTTTGTTCAAACGCTGCATTATCCATATCATCACCTACTTGCTTTTTTATTCACATGAAATCGATTTCACTATTATAGACGCAACCCGTACCCAAAAGGTTCATTTTTCTAAGAAAAAATCTAAGACTTTGTCTAAGATTTTTTTGACAAACTCTGTTTCAAACGCTATAATTTCTAAGTTGTAGAAAAACTACACACACAGCATAAGTGAACTTAGTTCACTTGACTCCTACCCGACATTAGATAAGTTTCTAATCACCGGGTGAATCGGTTTTCCGGTGTCCAATGAGGGGCTGTCGCAACAAGGAATTTTACCCTTGAGCGGTTGTCGTATTAGAATTGGGTGAATTTCCTTGGTAGGATAGACCCGGCAATGGATGAAAACCGATATAAGCTGTGGAGGAAAAACCAATTTTATGGAGGTGCCGAAATGGCAGTAATTTCAATGAAGCAATTGCTTGAAGCAGGCGTACACTTTGGTCATCAGACCAGACGCTGGAACCCAAAAATGGCGGAGTATATCTTCGCAGAACGTAACGGTATTTACATTATCGACCTGCAAAAAACCGTTCGCAAAGTAGACGAAGCTTACCGTGCAGTAAGCGAAGCTTGTACAGATAGCGGCGAAATTCTTTTCGTTGGTACAAAAAAGCAAGCGCAAGATTCTATTAAAGAAGAAGCAGTGCGTTGCGGTATGCACTATGTTAACGAGCGTTGGTTGGGTGGTATGCTTACCAACTTTAAAACAATGCAACAACGTGTTGCCCGCCTAAAAGACCTTAGAAAAATGCAAGAAGACGGTCGTTTAGAAAAGCTAACCAAAAAAGAAATTGCAAAACTAATGCACGAAAAAGAAAAATTAGAACGTAACTTGGGCGGCGTTACAAACATGAAACGCATCCCCGATATCATGTTCGTTGTAGACTCCCGCAAAGAACATTTGGCTGTGCAAGAAGCACGTACCCTTGGCATTCCAATTGTAGGTATTGTAGATACTAACTGCGACCCGGATGAAATTGACCACGTTATCCCCGGTAATGACGATGCTATCCGTGCGATCAAATTAATCGCAGGCCGCTTGGCAGATGCTGTAATTGAAGCACGCCAAGGCAACGAAACCGCTCCGGAAGAAGTGGAAGCAGCGGCAGTAGCATTAGAAGCTTCTCCTGTGGCAGAAGCTCCGGCAGCACCTGCATCAATTGAAGAAGTTGTAGAAGCAACAGAAGAATAATAAGGGAGGCAACTCATATGGCAATTACAGCAGCAATGGTAAAAGAATTACGTGAAATAAGCGGCGCAGGTATGTCTGCTTGTAAAGATGCTTTAGTAGAAGCAAACGGCGATGTTAAACGTGCAAGCGAACTTTTGCGTGAAAAAGGGCTTGCAACCGCAGCTAAAAAAGCCGGTCGTGTAGCAGCAGAGGGCTTGGTATTTACTGCGCTTACAGCAGACCGCAAAAAAGGTGCGATTGTAGAAGTTAACAGCGAAACAGACTTTGTTGCAAAAAATGAAGATTTCGTTTCTTTTGTACAAAACATGGCAAACCAAGCTTTGAACTCCAATGCAACTACAGTGGAAGCACTGTTGGCAGAAAAATGGCTTGCAGACCCTGCGCAAACAGCGCAAGAAGTGCTTACTCACAAAGTGGCAACCATCGGTGAAAACCTTGGCGTACGCCGTTTCGAACGTTATGAAGCAAGCGGAAGCAATGCGCTAATCGAATATATCCACGGCGGCGGGCGTGTAGGCGTTATGCTGGAAGTTAGTGCACCCGAAATAAGCGATGCAGTTTTGGAAGTTGGGCGTAATGTATGTATGCAAATTGCAGCGATGAGCCCTCAGTTCGTTTCCAGCGCAGACATGAGCCAAGAATATATCGAAAACGAAAAAGCAATCTTGTTAAAAACCGCTTTAAACGAAAATGAAGCAGAAGCGAAGCCAAAACCACCGCAAGTTATTGAAAAAATGGTTGAAGGTCGCTTGAAAAAGCAACTTAAAGAAATTTGCTTGGTAGAATCTGAATATGTACGTGACGACAGCATGAGCGTTGGACAATACTTGGATACTGTAAAAGCAAGCGTTGCACGTTTTGTCCGCTTTGAAAAAGGCGAAGGCATAGAGAAAAAAGAAGAAGACTTTGCAGCAGAAGTTGCAAAAGCAATGCAAGGATAAAAGAATACTAACAACGGGGCAGCACTGCTAATGGAATTTACCTTTCGCTATGATTGCATGATAATCGAGAAAAACACTCGATTCTAATGCAACAACCGCTCAAGGTTAAAATCCATTAGCAAGGCTGCCCCTTATTCGTATCCGTTAGGAGGTTAGAAAATGCTTGAATACTTAGTTGTAGCCTTAATTATAGTGGTAATAGCTTTAGTTACCGTAGTGCTGTTACTGCTTAAAAACTTGCCAAAAAAGTTGGATAATTCGGACTCGCAAGATGAAATACTAACCGAAATTTCCACCATATTAGACAAAGAAAGCCGTAATCTACGGCTGGAACTGGAAATAAAAATAGACCGTTTGCGTGCATCGCAACAGCAGATCGCAGACCAAAGCAGAGAAGCTGGTCAAAAGCATATGTCGGAGCTTTCTAAAACACTGCAAAGCGAGCTGCATAGCTTTTTGCGCCATTCTTCAGACAATATAGAGAAAATACGAGCCAACGTAGATGCTAAATTAACCGGCATACAATCATCGAACGAGAAAAAATTGGACGAAATGCGCCAAGTGGTAGACGAAAAGCTGGCAAAAACGCTGGAATCACGGCTTAAAGAATCGTTTGAAACGGTGCGGCTACAGTTGGAAAGTGTACACAGCGGTTTAGGCGAAATGAAAGCTGTTGCGCAATCCGTTGGCTCGTTAAGCCGCTTACTATCGGGGTCAAAGAGCCGTGGCATTTTGGGTGAAGTTCAGCTGGGGCAAATTATAGAGGACATGCTGCCTTCTCATTTGTATGATAAGGAAACACCAACCGTAGACGGTTCAAAAAGCCGTGTGGAGTATGCAATCAAGCTGCCCGGCATAGAAGCCGGACGGCATGTATACCTGCCTATAGACTCCAAATTCCCGCTAGACCCATACGAACGGCTGCTTGACGCATACGATACAGCCAATCCAGAGGAAATTGACGCTGCACGCAAAGCCCTTTTTGCCAGGGTTAAAGTATTTGCTAAAGACATAACCGAAAAATATGTTTCCCCGCCGGAGACTACCAACTTTGCAATTATGTTTTTACCAACCGAGGGGTTGTATGCAGAAATTGCCCGTGATGCTGCATTTTTTGACACATTGCGCCAAGGTGGCATTGTTATCGCCGGACCAACCACTATTTCTGCCATGCTAAACTCTATGCAGCTTGGCTTTAAAACTTTGCAGTTGCAAAAAGGTGCGGCAGACATAGAAAAAACGCTGGGTGCAGTGAAAAAAGAATTTGGTACTTTTGAAATAGTGCTTACAAAAGCGCACCAAAAAATAACCCAAGCAGGCAATGAAATTGAAACCTTGGTAGGCACCCGCACCCGTGCAATAAACCGCAGCCTGCGGGACGTGCAAATTTATACCGGCAACGACGCACCAAAATTTTTGGAAACAGGCGAAGATAGTGTCGAATCTTGACGCACGAATTTTCCCATAATATGTAAAATTTAGTTGACTCCAACCTTTTCTTTTGTTACCATTTATTTACAAGATGAAAGGGTGAGTGTCAATGGAAGTTTCAGTTTTAGAACAAAACAAACCAACCAATACAGCACAAATGCTGGACGAAAGCGGTACTATGTTCGCACTGCATTACCACCTGCAAAGCTACACCAGCTCTACAGGCAAAGTGCTGTTTGGCATTAAAGCGGACATGCTTAACGGGGCTCACGAGGTTGTAAAATCTGCCGAAACATATGCCATAACCGAAAACTATGGCGAAATAAAAGCATTACTTACCCACCTTTCCAAACATGCAATAAGCCCTTATGCGCTAAACTGCATGGTGGAAGAATGGTTTTCTGCCGCTACATAGGCGCGAAAAAAGGAAGCGATAAAGTTTATCGCTTCCTTTTTTTAAGTTACCCGGTCTATTGATTATAATGGACACATGTGAACATTCCGGGACAAGAAACCACTCCGCACCTGTGGTATCATTTCACCAACGAAAGGAGTGCAAATTATGTACTGGATTAAAGAAATGCAAAACGCAATTGGCTTTATTGAGGACAACCTGTTAGAAGAACTTAGCATCGAAGCTATCGCCGGCAGTGCTAATTCCTCATCTGCTAACTTTCAAAAAATTTTTTCCATCGTTACAGGAATGACGGTTGGAGATTATATCCGTGCAAGGCGGTTATCGCTTGCAGCGCAAGAGTTAGCAGCATCCGATAACAAAGCACTGGATATAGCGGTAAAGTATGGATATGAAACCGCTGCCGGCTTTACAAAAGCCTTCACACGCTTCCATGGTGTAACGCCGTCTGATGTCATGCGTCAAAAATCCGTTATGTCTTTTTTTGCGCCGCTCACTATCAATATTGATATCCAAGGAGGGCTAACCATGAGAAGAAAGCTAATCCCCAACTTGCCGGAAATTGTCTACGATGGCAACAATGCTGCATTTTTCACCACACTTTTAGAAGCAACGCTTCAAAGCATGGGTGAAGAATGCGATAAGGCAAAACTCACTGCGCTTAGTGGTGAGGGTAATCGCTTTTGCTGGACGGACGGCAAGTGGGTATTCGGCAACGAATTAGCCGAAAGCATAAATGAAACACCGTTCGAAACGCAGCATCGTGTACTTTCGGCTATTGGCTGGAATGCAAAATACATTACCGTAACCCGTGACAAAGACGGCAAATACATGAACACTGACCGCTTGCAAATCCGGCAGGATTTTGTAAATGCTATTGATAGTGGCTTTCCTGTAATTGCACAAGTAAATATGGCTGACAATGACATGAATGTATTTTTCGGATATGAGGACGACGGCGAAAAAATAATTGGGTATGAATATAACAAAGGGTTCGAGCCGGGTGAATCCCTGCCAACCGACTTTAGCACACCCATCACATGGGACGATTGGGAAAGCAAAATTTATGGATATATCATACTGCAAAGCAAAATAGCCACAGCATCCGAAAAAAATACCGCATTGGCACTGTTCCGCACCATCAGCGACCATGCCCGAAAAACCAGCGAAATTCGCGGTAAGAAAGTTGGTTTTGCTGCATGGGAATCATATTTGCATCACCTTGAGCATGATGATTTTGCCAACATTGCCCTGCTGGAAACAGATGCACCAACAATAGACGGTATTGCATACAGCGCACAACACAGATTTTTTATCTACTGTGATGGGCTTACTCAAATTTATGCCCGCAAAAGCGCATTACCTTATTACCGTTCTTTAACCGAAAAATTTCCGGATTGGAAGGGCGCATTAGACATCGCTATCGCAGCCTTAGATGCTTGCGCCGATTACGGCGGATTTTTATGGGGAGCAGGATTTTCTTTTGATGAAGCCGGTTTTGAAAAATTCAAATCCGCCGAAGGGCGAAAAATCCTTGCTGATGAAGGACACAAAGCAATGCAAAAAGATATGGAAGCTGTGGAGCAGTTTGAAAAAATATTGGAATCAGAAGGGATAACTACTGTATGAAAAGTACAGCCGAAATAAAATACGACGACATTAGTATCGCAAGCGAGCATTTGAATGGGCATGACCATGGCCAATGTAAAAATGCGTTGTGGAGCATTTATAATGTAATCAAAAAAGCAAAAAAAATTTCAACGGAGTATTGGACTTGGGAATACACCAAACTAAGTACCCTGTATGCAATGGGAAAGCAAGCACTATTTTCGGATGAGAATATGAAAACCCTGGTGTTGTACGATGGGGACGTAAAAATCCATTCCACGGATAAAAAAGACCTCACGAAAAGCGGCTTCACCATATCAAAAAAAGATAACAAAACCGCACTTTCGTATAAACACGACGATTTTAATAATGTTATCTTTGGATTAAAGCTATTTGTTGATATTTGTGAAAAATATGCCGCCGGCGGTTTCGCAGAACAGATTTTCCATTATGGGGATATATCAATCGCCTTTAAAGGCGCAGACATCAAAGCAAAAGAAAAGGAAGTGCAGCAAATAATCGCCTATGATATAGGCATAAGAGGTACGTTGTCCGAAGAAAAATTTGATGTTATTTCCAAGGAGGACAAGGCATTCATTTTTACTTATGACGAAATGATAAATACCTTGGGTTACGATTTTGGCAACCGCTTGTGGGGTGCATCCGATTATACAGAAATCGGTTATTCCAAAACCGGCGTAAAAAGCAAGAACATGGTTTCACGGATAAGAATAGAGCATGATACCGGCAAAATACTGTTGCGGATATATGTTAATGACGTGGACAAGCACCGCAATTATATCGAAAGTGCTCCTGCGCATATTAAAGCGGGATTTGCTTTTGATGGCGGCGAGTGTACCGGGTGCAATATTAACTTTTGTCATCCCAAGAAATACACCCTTGATGGAAAGTCGTATGTAAAATGTACTCATTTTGCGGGTACATTTCACGAACCGAAAATTGAAAATATACCCGGTTATTGCACTTTACTGGCAACGGTTTATCAAAAAAAATCGAAATAGCGAAAAAAGAACAACCAGCGACTATCTATAACTTTCCCCCTTGACTTTCACGTGGCGTAATACTTTATAATCGCTTTCACAGAGAGGAAGTGAACCGATGCTAAAAATCGGAGACGCTGTCAAACGCTTTAATCTTTCCCGTAGGACTTTACATTATTGGGAAGAAGTAAAAATCCTAAACAGCAAACGAGCAGAAAACGGCTACAGATACTACGACGAATTTAACGCAGCACGCATCGAGCAAATCGTATTTTTAAAACAACTCAAAGTATCCATAGCCGATATCGAGCTTATAATTTCCGGCAATGCTAACACGGCTATTGACGTGCTAACTTGCCATCTGCAAAAAATGCGGCAGCAAACATCTGACTTAACCGGGCTTTGCAGGATATTGGATAGCGTTATATTGGCAATAAAATCCCAAAACTCCTTTGCAAACGCCGTAGCACTTCAAAAATCGCTCTCTGAAAGCGAAAGGAACATGACAATGCATACAATTAAAACAGAGCCGGACAGGTTTATCCGCCTACCTAAAATGGTGATGGCGTGTTACCGTGCCGAAAGTGAAAGTCCCGAAACTGATTGCTACACTGTGATAAGTGAATTTATCAAAAAAAATTCGCTGCACGAGCAGTACGGTTTCCGTCATTTTGGGTTCAACAACCCCCAGCCATCTGAAGACAACCCCATATACGGTTACGAAATGTGGGTTTCCATCCCTGAGGGTATGGAGGTTGCCGCCCCGCTGTGGAAGATGGAATTTCCCGGCGGATTGTATGCGGGTATAACCACAAATTTGGCGGAAATTGGCGAGCGGGCAATGAAATTGTATGAGTGGGCAAGCAGCAATGGGAAGCACGAACATGATACATCCAAACCATGGCTGGAAGAGTTTACGGATTACAAGACTTTTTGGGGAGGCAACGCTAAAGAGATGAGCGAAATGCAACTTGATCTGTTAGCACCTTTAGTATAATCTACGGCTGAATAGAAAGGTGACATACATGAGCAAAAAAGAACTCCTGCCGGAGGTCACAGAAATTTCATGGGGTAACCACCCCGTTGACTACTACCGCAAATTTCTCTACCAAGCGGTTGGCAAAGACATAATCGATAGCAAGCCCGATTTCTACAAATGGATTTATCACCACACAGGAAAAACAATTGGCGAAGTAGCCGACGACATTCGCAAGGGTTACAACCCAACCACCATGGCAGAACTGTTAACGGAAAGAAGATTCGACCATATTTCCGAAGCCGACAAGGCATTTATCATAGCCTTTGACAAGACCATGAACGATGCAGGCTACGACTGCGAAAACATAATAGGCAGCGGGCTTACATGGAGTCAAATGATGATTGTTTACGGCAAAACCGGGACAAAAAGCAGACCCATCGCCGCACGCCTTTATATTCATGCCCACGGCGAAATCTATTTCCGATTCTTCCTAAATAAAGTGGACAAGCACATGGCATATATCGAGAACGCCCCCAGTCATGTAAAAAGTGCCTTCACATTTGAAGGCGGCGACTGCACATCTTGCAACGTGCATTGCAAACATGGCAAAGTATACACAATTGACGGGCAACAAATGCAAAAATGCAGTCACAATACATTTCCATTTTATCACACCACAATTGATGCACTGCCGGATTATATGGCGTTATTTGCCAAGTTTTATAAAACATATTGATCCATAAGTACAGACAATGGAGGCGCAAGTATGGCAGTATTAAAAAATGTAACAGAGGAATCAGTACGTGAAGCTATGGAGTTTCTTTCGCCGGACGAGCGGATGATAGCCAATAGCTTGCACGAATTTGCAACATCCCTTGGCTTAAAAATAGAAATGCGGAGAAACCTCCAAAAAGCAGGCAGGGGATACTATATAGAATATTCCACCAAAAAGCCAAAGCGTAAATTATTTTACATCCACACACATGAGCAGTACAAAACGGGTAAAATTACTTTTAAGGTCAAGGCTAATTTGTTTAGCATCGACGAATATAGAGACGCCGTGGAAAAAAGTCCTTTGCCTATTAAACAATCCATCAAAAGCACATATCATTGTACACAATGCAAATCTGGAAACTGTATTGGTGCGAATATGAAATACACCTTGGATGGGGTTGAATATGACCCTTGTTATGGTTGCGGTCACTATTTTACCGCCCTTAATTCCTCGGAGTGGGAATTATTAAAAGGGCTTATTACAAATGAATACAATGTAATCACGGCAGTATAAGCAATGCAAATTTATCTTTATAATTGGAGGATGAACCTAAATGGATAACAACTTAATCTGCAATTTGAACCCACAAATTACTCAAAAAGGGGAAATCAAGATAATCGGGGTTGAGGAATTGTTTGTAAATCTTCTCGGCGTTGATTCAAATGAGAATGTTCCTGTCGTGTATCATAAGCTGTCCGAAATGATAAATAAAATAAAAAGTAAACATTCGGATGCCATTAAATATATGCCTAGCGAATCCATAACCATTGGCGTACAAAGGCATGGCATGAAAGCGAAAGTCAATATGCCTCGGTTTGATTGGCCGGAAGTTGAAGATTTTGATTTTTATCACATGGCAGGGATAGAAGTTAATGAATATTTCGATATTCCCGACTGCATGATTAAGAAAACAATTCCCTCATCGAATTACGCTGTTTTTTCATGTGAAGTTTCGACTAATTCTGACGCTGGCAAGCCGTCTGCGGAAGTTAATGTTGATGCAACATTTGATGCTTATTTAGAATTTCAAAAGAAAGGTCAATATAAAGAAAAAGATTACTATTTGGAAATATCACATTACACCGATGAAATTATGACAAAGTATGAACTTTGGATTCCTGTGGAAGAAACCGAATAAAATTTATATCTTTTGAAAAGGAGGCATTTCAAATGCCAAAATCAAATCATCCCCTTGAAAAACTCATAAAAACCATAACTTACAAAGGGGTAGATTTTGAAGTAGTTGAACGCCCGGATGTTATATGGGTAGGTTGTGTCGATTACGCCAGCAATAACGAAAACGAATCAGACATTAACGCAACGCTAAAGCGTTATCAAGCACTTTGCGAATCTGCACCAAAACAAGAAATAATTAACCCGGGTTGGAGTGCTGCGCTTTCGATAAATTATAAATCTTCCGATAAACCGTGCGGTATGATGTTTGCCAATGAATGCCACACCGACAATCAAGACAAGCGGTATGATATTTTTACACAGCCGGGTGGCTTGTGGCTTCGGGTATGTAATGATGCAACAGCAGCAGCGTTAATCGGTTTTGACAACTCCGAACCATTTAACCCTTGGAAATTTGGCGCATATATGTATTTTGCAAAAGATAGAATACTCCAAAATGCAGCAGAAGAAAATGGTTATAAACAAAATCCCGCCATACATATAGAAATCGAATATCACTGCGACGCTGAATATGACACGCCTCCGCATACAAATTATGCGTATATTCCAATAATCGCAAAATAGCGGAGTGGCATTTGTTATGGGATAAAATGTTTTGCTGCAATTGTTGGTACTCTTCCTCGGTGAGGGGTGGCATAAGTGCCTTAAATTTAGGGTCTACTTGGGGTCTGATTTGCATTTTAAAATGCTCCTTTCGTGTAAAATATATTTATTTCACACGAAAGGAGCAAAAAAATCCTTTACACCAAAAACTCCTTAGCTTTCAGCAAAATCTCATCCGTAGCACTAATCTCCATATATGTGCCGTCTTCACGGCTTTCTACATTAAACACCTTACACGTAGCATGAATTTGGCTAACCAATCCACCGTGGCTATACGGCACAAGCACCGTCATTTTACTGCGGGTAGAGTCCACTACTTCCCCTACCGTTTGCAAAAGTTCTGCTATGTTTGTGCCTTGCACTGCAGAAATTGGCATTACATGTACTGCCGCAGTATCAACTAAAGTTTCCACAGCAAAATCAATTGCATCTATTTTATTAAATGCCGTAACTATCGGCTTGCCCAAGCAATCCAAACCCTTTAACGTTTCGTAAACTGTTTCCATTTGGGCTTCTTTCTGCGGGGAAGATGCATCCACTACATGCAGCAGAATATCCGCAAAGCGTGTTTCTTCCAACGTTGCCCTAAACGCCTGAATAAGGTTATGGGGCAATTTGTTTATAAAGCCTACAGTGTCTGTAAGCAGCAGCTCCATTCCACCATCGGGCAGTTCAAGCCGCCTTGTGGTTGTATCAAGCGTTGCAAAAAGCTTGTCTTCTGCCAAAACCCCTGCCCCGGTTAATGCATTAAGCAAGGTAGATTTGCCCGCATTGGTATAGCCCACCAGTGCCACAACCGGAATGCCTTGCTTTTCACGCTTTTTACGTAGCAAAGCACGGTTTTCCCTCAGTTCTTTCAATTCCTTATTAAGCTGGTCTATGCGGCTGCGAATATGACGGCGGTCCAACTCCAGCTTTTTTTCACCCGGTCCACGGTTACCCACGCCGCCATGCGCCGCTGCACCCGCCTGACGGGACAAAGATATACCTAGCCCCGTTAAGTGCGAAAGGCTGTATTTTAGCTGTGCAAGCTCTACTTGCGCCTTACCTTCTGCCGTTTGCGCACGCCCTGCAAAAATATCCAGTATAACCATTGTGCGGTCAAGCACTTTTACATCAAGCTGTTTTGCCAAGTTCTTTTGCTGGCTTGCGGTTAGTTCGTCGTCGGCAACAACAGCATCTGCGCCAACGGCTTCTACCATGGCTTTTACTTCTTCTACCTTACCTTTGCCAAGGTAATGCCCGGGATGCACACCATCACGTTTTTGTATTATTCGCCCAACTTCTTCCGCCCCGGCGGTATCTACAAGCAGGCTAAGTTCATCAAGGTTTATTTCGCTGTCTACGCCGTCTTTTTCTACGGCTATCAGCACAAATTTTTCTTTTATTTTCGCTGTTTCGTACATTTACACTACTCCTTTTCCGTTTCATAAATTGCAACAAACACCATTAAAAGCGATGGCCCGATTATCAACCCCAAAAGCCCGAAAATACGCAAGCCGATAATAATGGACATTAGCGATGCAAGCGGGTGCGCTCCCATTTGGTCGCCCAATATTTTGGGCTGCATCACTTGGCGAGCAACGGTTATCACCCCATAAATTATAGCAAGACCTATCGCTTGGTGAATATCGCCCATTATAAGGCTAAACAACGCCCACGGTATAAGCACCAGCCCAATACCGATAATGGGCAAAAAGTCCAATGCCGCAAGCAGTACACCCAACAACAATGCATAGTCGTTGCGCAATATCAATAGTCCGACAATACTAACAATACCAACCATCACCATGAGGATATACTGGGCTCGGAAATATCCTCCCATCGCCTTGGATAGTCCTTTTTTTGTTTGACTCCATTGTTTTCTAATCCATTGTGGGCAAGCGTTTCCAATGGCTTTAAAAATCCGTTCCCTGTCTGCCATAAAAAAGTAGGCACTAATTAATGCCAGTATAAAGTTAAGGAAGAAGTTGGGTACACCCACGGCAAAACGCATACCATGGTCACGCATTCCGTCGCCAAAAAGCGTGCCTACAACGGTTAGCATAAGCTCTTGCACTTCGGGAATATAAACGCCTTCGGGCAGGTTAGCGTTAAGCCGGTGCAAATGCGTATTAAATTCTTCCAAACGGTCACCAATTTCTTCTATATGCATTGGGGCAGAATCTACAAATGCAGATATTTGCCGCACAAGCGTTGATACAAGCCACGCACCAAGGCTGCTTATTAGCACTATAAACAGCAGCAAGCAAATTAAAGAAGCAATCCAGCGTTTGCCTCTTAGCTTTTTTGCCAAAAAACGTACCAGCGGCTCCATTAGCAAAGCGATTATAAGCCCAAAGAAAAACGGAGCCAAATACACAAAGAACACCGTAAAAAACAGATACACCACAAGGGTTACAAGCAGAAAAAATGCAAGCCTGTCTACACGATTTTTGTGCTTCATGTAAAAATCATACATATTGCCACGTCCTTTACATAATGCCGTCGAAAGGATTTTTTTTCGACTTCAAGATTTACCAAATATTTACTTTTCGCTGTGCTAACCTTGTACCAATTCTTAAAAAGTACAAGAGAAACGGAGCGGAAAGATATGCACGATTTTACATTACCTGCCAACATAAAGCAAATAGGCAGTATAGGAAGTGGCTTGCGCATTTACATGGAAGATTACGTTTGTACCTTCCTACATCAGTATGCAGTATCCGGCGGATACGAAGAAAGACTTGCTTACTTGGTAGGCAAACACATGCTAATAGACGGGCAGTCTTTCCTGTTTATATCCGGCGCAATTTATGGCATGTATGCAGAAAAGGTAGAGGGCTACACTCGCTTTTCGCAAAAAAGTGCCGATTATGCAGAAGAAATGCTGGAAGAACATTTCCCCGGTATGGAAATTGTAGGTTGGATGCAATCGCAGCCAAGTTATGGCACATACCTTAACCAACATTACGGCGCATATCATTTGCGTCAGTTTACAAAACCTTATCAAGTTTTGTTTGTTATGGATCCTTTGGATAGGGCAAATACATTTTACGCTACAAACCCGGATGCCATAACCCCTGCCGATAGGGTAACAGATGTTGGCGGCTACTTTATTTATTACGAGAAAAACGTAAACATGCACGAATACATGCTTACCAACACATCAGCAGATTATGCCGCAAAGGAAACAAAATTTGTTGAGCTGGTATCGGAAGAAACACAGGAGGATTATCAAGAGCCTTTGCACCGCACCACCTACGAAGAAGATATTCCACGCCGCCACCAAGCACCCCGTACAAGGCGTGCGCCTGTTAAAGACGGGCAAAAGCGTGCATCCGGGATGCTTGCAAGCCTATGCGCAGTACTGTTCATCGTTTCGTTTGCACTGGGCATTGGGTTAATACGCAACCAAGACCGCATAGAGCAAATGGAGAATCAAATACATCAGCTAACCATTGCGCACAGGAACTTGTTCACCCAAATGTCCAACGCCGAACTTGCCCCGGTTTTTGCAGAAGCAAATCAAACACCTCCTGTTTATGTACAAACACCCGAACCCGATACGCTACCTACAGAATATGCGCTTACATCCATTCCGGAACCAACCCCGGAACCCGAGCCTGCACCGGAACCACCGCCAAGCTTACCACCTGTGCGCCCGGATCCGGAGCCATCACCTCCGCCGCCACTTATAGAGGAAGCATTTTATATTCCTCTTACCTACACTATTCAACCGGGCGACAGCCTAAGTGCCATAAGCCTAAGATTTTTTGGCACGGTGGGAATGGTTGACGAAATTCTTGCGCTAAACGGCATGGATAACCCCGACCATATCGTCGTTGGCAGAACAATTTCTCTACCGCAAAGATAATATATCACTGTTTATTCACTTTTCCTTGATAAAGCTTGAGTATAGTTGTTTTTTAGCCCTGCCTTATGTTACAATTCCCTTGTTTTTTGCAGTATAAAAATTGAAAGAGGGAATGTAACATATGAAAAAATTTATTATTATTGCACTTTTGTGCGTTGGGCTTGTTTTCGCTGTCGGTTGTTCTAACTCCAACAACAATGGAGAAGATGACTACTCGCAGGAAGGTACAGACACAGGCTACGAAGGGCAGCCGGCTTTTGTGCCTTCACCCATAGACCCCTTTGCCGTAACAATACTTAGGGCAGGCATCTTTTGGGACGACTTTTGGTATCTTGATGCAATGTTCTCGGTAAATAATATAGACTGGGGCGCACCGCCACATCTTGCAGCGCAAAGCTTTACAAGACTGCTACCTACATCCGGCTTTGAAAACTTGGACGATATTAGAAATTTCCTATCGCAGTTCTATACCGATGCTTGGATAGATGCAGAATTTGCGAGCGATACCCCGCCTTTTGCAGAATACGATGACGAACTTTTTATGCAAGGTGCAAGGGCAGGCATTTCCCGCCCAAACTGGAACACAGCGTCACACGAGCTGATATCGGACGATGGTATTAATGCAGTAGTGGAAACCACCGTTATGCATTATGTATGGCATATAGAAGATGCCGAACATTACGAAGTTACGTACACTTTCACATTTGTGGATGGCAGGATAAATAGTGTAGAGCAGCATTGACAATCTATCCCAACTAATGTACAATCCACTCGGTTAAGAATCTAAGAAATTTTCCAAGAAAATATCACACATAAAAGTGGCTTGCGCCACTTTTGTTGTGGATACAAGTGGAAATTGCAATGCAATTTCCTACAAGTTTAAATATGAGCTGGCCTCTGCTGGCTCTATTTGTTATGGGAGGACTAAAAATGGCGGATAAGAAGACCGTTCTTACCTACGAAGGTTTAAAAAAGCTGGAAGAAGAGCTGCACGAGTTAAAAGTTGTACGCCGCAAAGATGTTGCCGGCAAAATTAAGGAAGCCCGCGGACAAGGCGACCTTTCCGAAAATGCGGAATACGACGCAGCAAAAGAAGAGCAAGCGGAAATAGAAGCCCGCATTGCCCAAATAGAAAAAATGCTACGCAATGCCGAAGTGATAGACGAAGAAGAGCTGGACGGCGACACTGTTGGCATTGGCAGCACTGTAAAAGTTTTGGACATGGAATTTAATGAAGAAATAGACTACACAATTGTAGGCTCTACAGAAGCAGACCCGCTTGGCGGGCTTATTTCTAACGAGTCGCCATTGGGTAGTGCATTACTTTCCCGCAAATCGGGCGAAACTGTTACTGTAAACGCACCACAAGGTGCAATGCAGTATCAAATTTTAGCCATTTCTTAATTCTTAAAAGAGGTGCACGAATGAACGAGCATGACAACATAAATTTGGAAAACGAACACGAGCAGCAGCGTGTACGCCGCCAAAAGCTGGAGGCATTGCAGGCTGCAAATACAGACCCTTTCCACCACACCACTTACAACGTAACCGCCCACAGCAGCGATATCCACGATAATTTTGACGGGCTGGAAGGCAAAACTGTAAGCGTAGCCGGGCGTGTTATGACCAAACGTAACATGGGCAAAGCTTCTTTTATAGATGTGCAAGACCGCTACGGGCGCATCCAAAGCTATGTGCGTGGCGATAACATTGGCGAAGAAGCGTATGCAACCTTTGTAACCTACGACATTGGCGACATTGTGGGCATAGAGGGCGAAGTGTTTAAAACACAAAAAGGCGAAATTTCGGTTAAAGCCAAGAGCGTTACTTTGCTTGCAAAAAGCTTGCAAGTTTTGCCGGAAAAATGGCACGGGCTAACCGATACCGAAGCCCGCTACCGCCGCCGCTATGTAGACCTTATTGTTAACCCGGAAATTAGAGATACTTTTGTAAAGCGCACCCAAATCATAAAAGCAATTAGAGAATTTTTGGACAACCGCAACTATTTGGAAGTGGATACGCCTGTATTGCAAACTATTCCAGGCGGAGCATCGGCACGCCCGTTTGTGACACATCACAACACGCTGGATATGGAAATGCATTTGCGCATTGCGCTTGAACTTCCGCTAAAAAGACTTATTGTTGGCGGGTTTGAACGTGTGTATGAGCTAAGTAAAGTGTTCCGCAACGAGGGCATAAGCATTCGCCACAACCCGGAGTTTGTAATGCTGGAGCTTTACGAGGCATATACCGACTACAACGGCATGATGGAGCTTGCAGAGTCCCTACTGCGTGAAGTTGCGCTAAAAATTCTTGGCACGACCACTGTAACCTATGGCGAGCACACCATGGACTGGGGCAAGCCCTTTGCAAAAATCACCATGGTGGAAGCGGTGCGAAAATACGCAAATGTAGACTTTGATCAAATAAAAGATTTGGAAGAAGCCCGCAAAATTGCAAAAGAACATGGCATTCATTTTGAGCAACGCCATGCAAAAGGCGATATTCTTAATTTATTCTTTGAAGAATTTGCAGAAAAACATTTGATCGAACCTACATTTTTGATAGACTACCCTGTAGAAATTTCGCCATTAACGAAACGCAAGCCCGACAACCCGGACTATACAGAGCGTTTTGAGCTATTCGTTGCCGGGCGAGAGCTTGCTAATGCATATTCGGAACTGAATGACCCGATAGACCAACGGCAGCGTTTTATGCACCAAGAGGCAATGCGTGCCAGCGGTGACGATGAAGCGAATATACTGGACGAAGACTTCTTACTTGCGATGGAATACGGTATGCCGCCAACCGGTGGCATGGGCATTGGTGTTGAAAGACTGATTATGTTTTTGACCGATTCTGCCTCTATAAGGGATGTTATATTCTTCCCTACTATGAAGCCGATTGGGTGAGGATTGAATGCGAGCTAAGCAGCTTGTAGTGCGGGGTTGAAAGCTTCTAACCAAAAAAACAAAATTGAGTAAAAGTCCGAGAGCCTGTTATACAGGGGTTCGGGCTTTTTTATTAATTACACACGGCATGAAAGGGGTGTTGCAAGTGGCGACGAATTTGGCAATAGATAATGAGCTATTGAATGCTGCACTTGAAATTAGTGGGCTAAAAAGCAAAAAAGACACTATTAACCAAGCACTAAGTGAGTTTATCAAACGACGAAAAACGGCAGAAATTATCAATTTATTTGGTACCATTGAATATGATTCTAGTTACGACTATAAAGAATTTAGGAATTCAAGATCATGAAAATAATTTATGAAATGGCTGCAAATAATAAAATGCAGATTTTTACTACAGATAAGGATTTTGATAATTTTTTGCAGTATTTATCGATAAGGTTATTTAAGCCTGCATAAAATGTACAGAATGTTTTGAAAGGGATGCTATATTCCTCCCTACTATGAAGCCAATTAGATGAGGATTGAATGCAGGCTGAGCAGCTTGCAGTGCGGGGTTGAAAGCTTCTAACCAAAAAAACAAAATTGATTAAAGCCCGAAAACCTAGTAGATGGATTTTCGGGCTTTTTTATTTGGCAGATTTTTGCATTAACATTTTATTGCTTTTGTTGTCGATTAATGAGAAAAATAACCATAAAAAACATTTACATATAAGGAGATATTTATGGATAACTACAAATTCATAGAAGCAACAGCAAAAGGGGTAGTTAAAGGCGTTTGGGAAAAATCTTCTGAAGCAATAGCTAAAAAAGGAAGAAAAGCACTTGACGAGCTAAAAGTAGACCTTGGTATTGCATTTACCGGCTACTTAGAAAAATCGTACAGAAAATATTCTACGATTAAGACCTTGTTATATAAGGATGAACCTCGGAAATTGCGAGATTTTTTTGTAGTACCCAATTTGCAAAAGCTAAATAAAAACAAGATATCTGTTGTGTCTGCCGAAGACTCAATTAGTGTCCGTGACTTTTCTCAAAATAACTTTACTATAGCACAAGGTACCGGAGGCATAGGTAAATCTATGCTAATGAAACACTTATTTTTAAGTGAGCTTGAAACCTGCGATTTCATCCCTGTATTTTTTGAGTTAAAAGATATAAATAAGCAAGATGATGACTATAATCTAATAGATGCGATTTTTGAAGGCATGAATATTTTAGACAAATCAACTTCAAAAACTGCTATCGAGTATGCCTTAGAAGAAGGACTGTTTATGATTCTATTAGATGGACTTGACGAAATAGACGACGACAAGTTTAAAGTTTTTACCGAAAAATTAAATGATTTTTGTGATAAATATCCCTGTAATAATGTAATAATGTCATCTAGGCCTATTGATGACTTTATTCCGTTTGAAAAGTTTACAGTGTTAAACACTATGAAAATGAACAAAAACCAAGCTATTTCTCTAATTGACAAGTTGGATTATCAAGACGATTCTAAGCAAAAGTTTATAACTGCACTAGATGATGGGCTATTCAAAAAGCATGAAGAATTTGCATCGAATCCACTACTACTTACCATGATGTTTTTAACCTATGACGAATTTGCAGAAATACCCGAAACACCACATTTGTTCTACGAACGAGCATTCGAAACCTTATTTATAAAACATGACCGTACCAAAGAAGGATATACTCGTAAAATAGAAAGTGGACTAAGATCAGATTTATTTAAAAAAGTATTTGCAACTTTTTGCTGCATGACTTATTATAATAATATATTGTCATTTTCTGAAAGCGATTTAATTAATACATTAAGCAAAGTTAAAACAGAAGTAGCCAACGATGGCATAGATTTTGATATAGAAAAATATATTCGAGATTTAACAAACGCAGTATGCATGTTATACAAGGAAGGATACACCTACAGCTTTACACATAGGTCGTTTCAAGAATATTTTACTGCGGTATATTTGAAAGAACAGACAGATGACATTATGGAAAAACGCGGGTTGGCGATCATCAAGAAGAATATCAATAAAGCAACAGGAGATAGAACTTTACAGATGATCTACAGCATGGCAAAAAATAAATTTGAAAAAAATATATTACTACCACTTTTAAATGAAATCGAAAGTAATTTTATTGATGGCGACCTGTATAACTTCTATTTTAAAAAAATAGTTGGTGGGATTAGTTTTGATGACAGCAAAAATCTGACATTGTGGCATACAGAATCATATACTTTGGAAAATTCTCTCTTACAATTCTATTTGAAAAATGAGCCTCTGGCAGAAAATGATGATTCTAAAAAAGCATCTGCCACCATACGTCAACGTCTAAGCGATGGGCATACTTATTATTTTAACAAAGATGAAGGTCATTTACTTAATTGGCATTTTGTTGGTGATGATGAAGTGTTATATAACCTAATACGAGACACTTGGATAGGGCAACGCATTTTAGCCCTTTCCACAGCACGAGAAACCCTAACAAAAAAATACGCCACCACAACAGAAGACGATGGATTTTTCACCTTATAAAAACCAAAAGTATTCCCTGTTGCAATCCACCCATTCTCATGCTACTATACCTTTGTAACGACCGAAAGCGACATTTCAACAACCAATCAACCAAAAAATTGCATAAAAAAACACAGCGGTCTTAGGTGCACCAACACCCAAGACGCAATGTAGGGATCACGAGCATCACTACAAGGCACAGGCAAAGCCTGCCACTGCCCACCTATTTTACACCAAACCTCCCCTTTCTTCAACCGCACGAAGAAAATAGTGGCTTTGTTGTATAGTAAGCATTAGGCTGTTTTGTTTGCGTTACTTGTATTACATATCACAGGTATGTAGTGATTGCGGATTTTCCGCCGTCCCTACATGCCTTTTTTCGTTTTCGGTCGTTGCTTATTTTAAATCTAAGGAGGCAATAAAATGAAGCCATTTGGCACACCGCAACTTAACAAAGATGGAACACTTATGCTACCAAAAGAGGTGAGAGAGCTTACAGAATGGAGAGCCGGAGACTTAATTGGCGTATACTATGCAGACCATAACACCGTCGTTTTAAAATTAGTAAAAGACATAGAAAACAAATGCGGCATTTGCGAACAAAACAGAAAATTCTTATCCATAAAAGGCTTAAAAATCTGCCGCGAATGTGTGTCTATCATAATTAAAAGAGCAATTATGAATAAACATGAAATATAAAACAATCTACTCTATGTATACACCATCGATTGCCACCCGCACACCCTTCCGCCCTACCCTGCGCACATCGCCGTCCTGCAAAAATACTACCTCCGGCATGTTGTCTGTTTCCCGCCGCACTTCTTCCAGCACAAACAACACAATTCCATCCGCTTCCCCCACAACATAAAAAACATCAACACGCTCCGCAAGCCGCACCAGCCTGTTCACATCCTGCGGGCGTGGCAGCTCCGTCATAATAAAACCATTCGCCCGGCTTGCACCCCGCATGTCCAAATATGTAAACAGCGCATGCTCCCCGCCCTGCGGCGCACCAATAATCAGTACATCGCCCCTATGCCGCACAACCGAATAATTACCCGCTGTATCCAACTCTGTCACATGCACACCCCTTGGGTTGTGTTGCACAAAAACCACACCAACAAGCAACACAGCCATTACATAAAACAACACCAGCCGCTTACGGAACACTTCGCCAAAACCGTTAAACGCAAATGCAAACGACAACAACACCGCAGCCCCTAGCCCTGCTACAAGCAAATTTCCGCCGCCTGTAAGCAGCATGGCAAACGGCAAGTTAGCAAAAAATTGGCTGGCAATATCATAAAAGCGTAAGATATAGTACACCGTTCCGCCCAAAAATGCTGCGCCGCCTATCCATACCAGCCCCACCAACCCAACCACAAAACCCAAAATCAAAATAATTGCCGTGGTTGGTGCAATAATCAAGTTGCCAATGACGCTGTACAATGCAATTTCATAAAAGTGGAAAGCAAACACAGGATACGTTGCTGCCACTACCCCAATGCCAAATGCAAGGCTTTTTCTAAAGCCGCCCCATTTAGGCATTTTTATTTTGGCAAGCAATCTATCCACAGGTTCAGTCATAATGCCAATGCCAAAAACCGCCACAAAAGAAAGCTGAAAGCCCACGTTAAACAAATACATCGGCTCGTAAACCAACAGCACAACGCACGCCCACGCCACCGATGCTAAAAGGTCATATTCTCGGTGCAACACCTTGCCAAACACCAAAAAGCCGCCCATGGTTACAGCCCTAACGGTAGAAACCGCCGCACCGGTCATCAAGCAATACAGCACCATAATTGCCAAAACAATCACGCCGCTTTTCCGCTCGGAAATAAAAAGCCCTAACGCCTTGTTAAACGCCATCATTAAAACGGCAACATGCAAGCCCGAAATAGAAAGGATATGGAATATACCCATTGTGCGGTACTGCTCGGCAAGGTGTGCATCCATGTCTGCCCTGTCGCCCAGCACCATCGAGCGGACAACCGCCGCTTCCCTTGGCGGCAAAATTTGCTCGTACACATCTGCAAGCCTGTCCCTAAACGAACGCAGTACCACCATAAGCGATAGCCGCACGTCGCCAAGCTCCACGGCATCCGGCCAAATAACAGCGTCTACTTTTAACGGCCTCAAATGCCTAAACTGATTATACCCGCCTGGGTTTTGCGGAAGGCTAAGCGGCCGCAACTCACCCGAAACACTAATCTGCTGCCCTAATGCTGCCCATGGCAAATGCGGGGCAACATACGCTATAAAACGCACGCCATTCCCGTCTCTAATCATCACCCGCTGGTTACCGCCGCTTGTAATACCCACATCTATAACCGTGCCGGAGATATCCGCCTGCCGCTGCTCTGTATTTATTGTGTGCAGGCTAACACTAACCCGCCAAGCTCCGGCAACAAAAAACAACAAAAATATAAATACAGGCACATACTTATAATGTTTGTAAAGTATCAAACACAAAAAAAGCCCGGCTAAAAAGCCAAGGCTAATAAGGGGCAATGTTGCATAGTACCCCAAGATAATTCCGCAAATTAAAAACCCTAACCCCCAAAGAACAGGGCGTTTCATTCATCGCCCTCGTATTCTGATGCTTCGGTCGGTTCATATGGCACATAACCAAGCATTACCGTTTCATCATACTCAAACCCACGGGTAAAATCACCAACACCGTGGAACGAATCTTGCCGTCCGGAATCTATAAGGAAAAATACCTGACGGATATTCTCTCTCGAGTTTTCGATAATTGTGTTTACAATCGATTGAATCATAAAATGTGCGTGCAGCTGCCCGCCGCTAAAGCGGGTATCAAAATCGCTTGAGAGGTTTACATAAACAGTTGTCGTCCCTGCGACCGGTATCACTGCACGAATACGGGTTTCAGGCGGTATAAGCGTAACTGCACCTTCCATTTCCGTACCCTCAATCAGCTTTTCAAGTGCAATACGAGCCCGCTGCTGTGTGTCCACGCCGATAGCATTATAGTATTCCCGCACAAGCCCCTCGCCGGATTCATCCATAAAATACAGGATAAGCTGCGTATCGGATATTCTTGCCGGGTTAAGGCTGGGTGCATTGGCTATGGTTGCAACAGACTCTATCCATTCGGTTTCGCCAACAATAATTTTAACTGCTTCTATAAACGGTAATTCCAACATAGTTAGCGTAAGCGCAGACCTAAAGAACGCTTCTTGCAGCGGCGGCATTAGAAAGTAAGTTTCGTCGAAAGTTAAAACGATTGTATCCTCCGCCATATGCCAACTCTGCCAAAGCTCCCAGTTGTTTTCTATATCCGGATGCGAATGCGGCGGCCAAACCCCTTCTAATCTATCATTATTCGGCCCAAGCATTAAATTCCACAGAGTATTTGATACCCACACACTTTGGTCGCCCTGCGGCCAAGCACGATCCTCCGGATACAAAATCCCCTGCGCAGGGTCAAAAAAATACACTTGCATTTGCCGCGGCAAGAAAATATCGGTATCTTGCGTACGCACGATAGCAGCGATAACAATACCGAAAACGGCAAGTAAAAGAATAACCCCAGCAATATATAAAATTTTTAGTGAAAAAATAGCTGCTAATTTATTTCTCTGTCTCTTTAAAAATTCCATCATGTCACCGCCTCAAAGGTATGCGTACCGTAAATGTCGTACCCTCGTCTTCTTTAGACGAAACATTAACACTGCCGTTGTGCAGCAATACTGTCGAACGTGTTATTGCAAGCCCAAGCCCCGTGCCGCCGGTTTCTCTGTCACGGGTTTTATCCACACGGTAGAACCTTGTAAATATTTTATCCTGCTCTTCTTGGGGTATGCCAATGCCGGTGTCTTGAATGGTGATAATGGCTGCCTGGAAATCCGAGTCGATAATAACCCTAACCGTTCCACCGTTTGGGGTATATTTTATACCGTTTTCGACGATATTTGAAATGGCCAAACTAAGCTTTATATCATCGGCATCAACCAAAACCTGCCGCATAGCCTCGTACAAAAGTACAATTTTCTTTTGCTCTGCAAGGGGCGAAAGCCGCTTTAGTATGTCTTCCACCAGCTGATTAAGGTCGGTTTGTGCAAGATTTAGCCCTTGGTCACGCCGGTCTATTTTTACAAGCGCAAGTAAGTCGTTAGTAATGTTTGTCATGCGGTCTACTTCTTGGGTGATGTCTTGCAAAAACTCCCGATACATTTCTTCCGGTGCAGTTTCTTGCAACAAAATAGATTCGCTAAGCACTTTTATTGCAGAAAGCGGGGTTTTCATTTCGTGCGAAACATTAGACACAAATTCTTCACGAGTTTTATCTACTTGTTCCAGCTTTTCGGACATGCTGTTTAACGCCCGTGCCAAAACAGCGTATTCGTCACTGCTTTTTACGGGAACACGCAGCGACAATTGCCCGGTTGTCATGCGTCGCACCACGCTTAGGGTACGCTTTAGCGGGCTGGTTAAATAGTAGCTTATGATAAGCATCAGCACTATGGACAACAGCCCAATAAGAAATGTAGCAAGAAAAAGTGTTGTGCGAATTTCTGTAAGCGATTGAAAAATATCTTCCACAGATACGACAAAAAGAACAGCTCCCACACGGTCGCTACTCTCATCATGAATACTGGCGGCTACATTAAGCACATATCTGTCCCTAATTAATCTGTGTGTGTCATCTCCGTCAAGCGCACTCAAAACTTCGGGCAAGAATATTGTTTGCCCGACACGCATAAGCTGCGTACCCTCATTAGAGTCCGCAATGATTCTTACTCCGTCATTAATAACCAAAATACGCATACTCAAAGCATCGCTGCGCCTAAAAACAGAATTTTGCAAACGTTGCTGCGCCGCCGCCTGCTCCAAATTGTCGAAGCCATGCACACCAGCAACATAGTTTGCCATGATAACGGCTTCTGTACGCACTTCGTTAATTCGGGAGTCCAAATAATAAGACTCAATCGAGTTTAAAATTATGAAAAGAAAGGTAACCAGCAGCAAAACACTAAGCCCGATATAGCTGAACGCAAGCTTAAACCGAATGCTGCGATACCACGGCAATTTATCTGAAATAGTAACCCACTCCCCATTTTGTAAAAATGTATTTAGGGTCACTTGGGCTTTCCTCAATTTTTTCCCTTAAGCGGCGCACATGAACATCTACTGTGCGTACATCGCCGGTATTATCTGCCCCCCATAATTCTGCAAGCAAAGCTTCACGAGTGTAAACACGCCCCGGATTTTTTGCCATAAATTCCAGCAAATCATACTCTTTTGCCGTTAGTATAATTTCCTGATCCAAAACAAAAACACGCCTTGCGTCGGTATCTATAATAATATCCCGCACAGTAAGTTTGCTGCTTTTGGGCGCAGGCGTCGCTTTTACAGCACGGCGCAAGATAGCTTTAATGCGTGCCTTTAGCTCCAAAATGTTAAACGGCTTGGTGATATAGTCGTCTGCGCCGTATTCCAGCCCCATTATTTTGTCCATATCGTCGCCCTTGGCTGTAACCATTACAACAGGCACAGCACTAAACTCACGAATCTGCTGGCAGACCTCTGTACCCTCTATCTTGGGCAACATCACATCCAAAACAATGATATCGTAAGCATTTTTACGGGCAAGCTCCATTGCCTCTTCGCCGTCGTAGGCGGTGTCCACCTTCATTCCGTCTTGTTCCAAACTAAACTTGATACCTTTAACAATGTTCTTCTCGTCGTCTACTACCAAAACATACGCCATAAAAGTCACCTCAAATTATGAAAGGATTATGTAACATGAAAAAGCTTATTCTTTTTTCCGTATTATATCTTTTTGCATTACGAATTACTAGTATTTATGCGCAAGAAACAGAACTTTTACCGCCAACTTATTCATCCGAAGCAGTAATTGTTATAGAAGCCAACACCGGTATGGTTTTGTATGCCAATAATAGCAACGAACTTTTGTACCCGGCAAGCATTACAAAAATTATGACAGCACTTGTTGTGCTGGAACAAATTGAAGATTTAAGCGAAAGAATAGAATTTTCCGACCTGGCAATTGCACTAACGCCACGTACATCCAGCCATATTGCCATGGATGTTGGCGAAACGCTTACCGTTTATCAAGCATTGTACGGGTTAATGCTCTCTTCGGCAAATGAGGTTTCGCTGGCTTTGGCAGAACATGTTGCAGGCAACATCGAGGATTTTGTAGATTTAATGAACCGTCGTGCATATGCACTTGGCGCACACAGCACTTTTTTTGTTAACCCCAGCGGGTTGCCGGCAGAAGAACAAGTAACCACCGCACACGACATGGCTTTAATAATGCGAGAAGCTATACGCCATCCGTTTTTTGTAAATCTTATATCCACCAGGCGTTTTGATATCCCTCCAACAGAACGTCAAACCGAGACCAGGGAACTTTTAAACACAAACAGGTTAATAGATCCCGGCCCGCTTTTTGACGAGCGTGTAATAGGCAGCAAAACAGGCTGGACAACCGCAGCGGGTCACACGCTTGTAACTTACGCAGAGCAAGACGGGCGGCGGCTTATTGTTAGCGTGTTGGGCGGTAGCGGCAACAGTACTTTTACAGATACGTCTGCACTGCTGGAATACGGTTTTGCACTACCTTTTGAACCAACGCTTGTGTTTGAAACGGCATTGCATACGCCGTCTGTGCCTATATTTGAAAATGTAAACGGCGTACGAACAGAGACGGGACGGCTTGCGTTAGCCGCAGACAGTAACATTTATTTCGATTTGCCGCCGGGGTTTGACGTTTCGCAATTGCGTTTTGTGCCGTCTGTTCCGCAGGCTGTAGCTCCACCGGTGGCAGCAGGCACAGCCCTTGGCAGCGTTTCAATTTATATAGGAAATTATCCGCTGGGCACAGCTATTTTACGTGTGGTAAATGATATTGCAGTGTACGCACCGATACCGCAAAACACAGAAAGTAGCCCGCTTATGCAAGAACCTGTAACAGAAATACCTTACAGCAGCGGATACAGCTACAACTATTTAGCCGAAGCTCCGTTTTTGTTTGGAGAATTTTTACCCGCATTGTTGATACCGCTTATTTTATCAGGCGTTACGTTTATAGCCGCATTAATCGTGCATCTTGCAAAACGAAAAAAGCGTACACGTAAAATGCTACATGCACGCTATGCGAGATATCCCAATTATTATAGGTATCGGTAAAATGTTATTTCCCTTTTTTCCTGTTAGCCAGCTTGTAATGACGCAACGCCCGGTCAAATTCCTCACGGGAGAAGTCCGGCCACAGCAGGTTAGAAAAATACAGCTCTGCGTAGGCTGTTTGCCACAGCAAGAAATTACTGAGGCGAGTATTTTCATATCCACCGGTGCGTATTACAAGGTCTATGTCCGGAGTGCCTGCTGTATCCAAATAGTTTGCAAAAGTTTCTTCCGTTATGCCGTCCGCATTGGTGTGGGCGGCTATTTTTTTTGCTGCCCGCACAATTTCGTCACGCCCGCCATAACTTAGGGCTATTTGCACCACCAGCTTTGTGCAGTTAACCGTTGCATTTTCTATGCTTTCTATTATGCCCAAAGCACGTGCGTCAAAGCGGGTACGGTCGCCAATCACTTTTATGCGGATGCCCTTTTGCACGCAGCTTGCCTTTTCTTCCACAAAATATTTTTCCATTAATGCAAACAGGTGACGCACTTCTTTTTCGTTGCGTGTCCAGTTTTCTGTGGAGAATGCGTACACCGTAAGGAATGGCACGCCCTCCTCCAAGCACCATTCACAAAGGTCGCCAAATACTTTTGCGCCGCTGTCGTGTCCCTTGTAAAGCTCAAATGCGTGCGCCCTCGCCCAACGACGGTTGCCGTCCATTATCACGCCAATATGTTTTATGTCCATTAGTACCTCCGTACGGTTAGATAGTATACAAGCCCACGCAGCAATGTTTTTATATTTTTATCGGCTTGAAGTTGCTCAATTGCCTGCAAGCTTTCCTGCGACAAGTCGTGGATGTTCTTTTTGCCAAAGGCGGTCGCACCTGTTGTAGTGAAGATATCCCGCACGGTTGCAAGGTCTGCTTGGGTAGCGTTAGGGTTGCCGTACAAGCGGTCAAGCGTTGCACGTTGTTCTGTGGTAGCGTGCTTGTATGCATAGCCGTACAGCAGCGTTTGCTTCTTCTCATGCAAGTCGGAAATTGCAGGCTTGCCTATGGTTTTATCGTCCGCATACATGCCTAACAAGTCGTCTTTTATTTGGAACGCAATGCCCAATGGAATGGCAAGATTGTACAATGCTTCTGCCATTTGCGCCGTTGCGCCGCCGAAAATTGCACCCAGTTTTAATGGCCCTGCAAGTGTATAGATAGCAGTTTTTGTGCGGAAAATTTCCAGCACAGTATCCATGTAGCTATTGTAGTCGGTTTGTGGGTCTATCGGCTCGTATGGCAGGGTAACGTCCATCAGCTCGCCTTCCAGCGTAGAAAGCTGGATATCTGCAAAGTATTGCATGGCTTCCAAAGTTTTGCTGCCCGTCGCAGCGGACATTATTTTGTTTGCCAGAAATAAACCGTAATCGCCGATGCAAATAGCACGGGAAGTACCAAAATGCTTGTCGGTGTTTTTCTCGTGGATAGTCGTTTTGCCACGGCGTGTTTGGCTGCGGTCTATGATATCGTCGTGTATAAGTATCGCCGTTTGAAAAAGTTCGTAGGCATAGGAAACGGGGAGAGCATTTTCGGCTGAACCGGCAACAAGTGCGCCCAGTTTTACCATTGCGCCACGTATGCGTTTGCCATTGTCGTGTTGTTCAAACAGGTCGGCAATCGCTTCATTTACAATAGACGTGTTGTTCTTTTGGATAAAAGCATAACCTTCTATTTCCTTTTTTGCATCAGCCAAGAATTTTTGAAACACAAAGCAATCATGCGTTTTTTGCACGATTTCTGGCGGGGCAGAAGCACTGCCCACAAAAGCGATGGTTTCGTTTCGTTTTATATTTCTTGCAATGTCCTCTGCCTGAACAAAATCTTCTATGCCGGACACAAAATATGTGTTTTTGCAAACATTTTTACATGCGTTAAAAAGCGCAGTGGAATTTGCACTTTTTTTATCGCCTATAGCCACAACATAGTTTACAGCTTTGGCAATTTCAGTTGCTTCTTCTATGCGTTCCATAACGGCATTGCACAACGTATTGTGTATTTTTGCGGTCGGGCATCGCTTTAAAATTTGCGCCGTAACCGCTTCCCATAAATCTTTTTTGCATGTGGTTTGCCCTACTACGCAGATATCACCGCTTAGGTCTGTTTTTTCCAAATCGGCAACATTTTCCATAACCACGCCGTTTTTGCACCAGCCTAAATGCCCCACCACTTCCGGGTGCGTTTTAGAGCCTACGATGATAACGTTGCCGGCTTTTTCTACAATATGGTGAATATGCTTTACTTTTGGGCAAGTGCAATCTTCTATGTGCATGTTTTTTAGTTGCTCGTAAGCAACCCGAGGCAAGCCATGCGCACGGATAATAACCGTGCTGCCCGCTTCAATTTCACCGATATCATTCGTTACAACATAACCTCTATTACGGAAATCTTCCATTACGTGGCGGTTGTTTATTATGTCGCCGTATAAATAAATCTTTTCGCCCGTGGCGGCATTTGCTTTTTTTAGTGCGGCATTTACGCCTTGGCAAAGCCCAAATTTTGTAACCGTCATACCGGTACACCAATGCTAAGCATTACGGTTACGTAGCCTATTACTTCTTTTGCCAACGCATACGATGGGCTTTTAGGTAATTCTTTTAGCCGTTTTTTTAACTCTTTTGCGTCCAGCTTGCCGAAATAATCCCGCAATAAGCCACTCACATCAAGCAATGCCACAAGGCATATCGTTTCCGATTTTAATGTTTCTTCACCAAAAAATTGACGGCGTATTTTTTTTACAATATCAATGACAACTTCTGTTTTGGTTACATATTTGGTTTTGTTTTTAAAAATGCCTTGGTTTGTGAGTTCGTCTTTGTAGTCCATGGATATAAGCATTTCACGGAATTTTGTAATAATTTTGTCCAAGCTTTTGCGCTCGAACAACCGTTCCATGCTGACGGGCTTGTTTGTAGCAGCAATTTTTTCGTACAACGGATACAGGTGCTTATAATTTTCGTCAAAGTCTGATGCTATCTCAAATTTGCCGCTATCGGTTTTAGTTATCATACCCGTGTTTATAAGCTCCATCATGCAGCCTGCAAAAACGGACGCGTAAATTTCTGTAGATTTTAGCGCAGGGATATTTCCCTTGCTGTTTACGGATAATAGGAAAAATTCCTTTGTGTAGGATAGGTTAGTCATAATATCGTCTCCTTTATTACTTGCTGCACACGGGATTTTATGTCTATAGTTTCTTCTTCGGATATTTGCAACTTGCTCAAGCTGCCTGCCGCTTCTTGCGCAAGTTTTAGCACTTCCATATCTCTATACAAGTTTGCTATTTTAAATGACGGCAACCCATGCTGGCGAGTACCAAAGAAGTCCCCTGCTCCACGCAGCTTTAGGTCAAGTTCCGCCAGTTTGAAGCCATCCGTCGTGTCGCACATAGCCTTCATGCGAGCTTTTGTTTCCTTGGCTTTTGCATCGGTTATTAACACACAATAGGACTGATGCTCGCCACGCCCTACACGCCCACGTAACTGATGCAGTTGCGACAAACCAAAACGGTCGGCATTCTCTATTATCATAAGCGTGGCATTAGCAACATGCACGCCAACTTCTACTACTGTGGTAGAAACCAGCACATTGGTGCGCCCAGCTTTAAAATCGTCCATTATCTCTTGCTTTAATGTTGGTTTCATTTTGCCGTGCAAATGAGCTATTTCTAATTCCGGTAAATTTTGTTTTAGTTCGGCTGTATAATCTAGCACATTTTTCATTTCCAACTTGGTTTCACTTTCATCGGAAAATTCCTGCGCCTCTATTGCAGGGCAGATAATATACGCCTGCCGTCCTGCATCCACTTCCTTTTGGATGAAAGCATGGATGCGGTCTTGATATTTTGAATTTACGCTGTACGTTTTTATCACTTGCCGCCCCGGCGGCAGCTCGTTGATGATAGAAATATCAAGGTCGCCATACAAAATCATGCCTAGCGTGCGTGGTATGGGCGTGGCTGTCATAACCAATGTATGCGGGTTTTGCCCTTTTTGGCTAAGCACAAGCCGCTGGTTAACACCAAAACGATGCTGCTCGTCCGTTATAGCGAGGGCAAGGTTTTTGTATTCCACCTTTTCTTGGATAAGGGCGTGCGTGCCGACTATCATTTGCGCCGTGCCGCTTTCAATTTTAGCATACGCTTCTCGCTTTGCTTTTGCGCCAATGCTGCCCGTAAGCAGCACAGTTTCAAAACCAAGTGGGGCGAATAGCTTTTGACACTGCTCGTAGTGTTGGTTGGCAAGCACTTCTGTAGGTGCCATCAACGCCGCTTGGTAGCCGTTTTGCATAACCATATATGCCGCCGCCATTGCCACCACTGTTTTACCCGAACCTACATCGCCTTGCACAAGGCGGTTCAATCGACTTCCGCTGGACATGTCGGCAGAAATTTCTGCAAGTACCGTTTGCTGTGCGGATGTTAACGAAAACGGCAAGGTTGTAAGAAACGGTTCGATATCGGTATTGCCTAACAGTATTCCCGGCTGAGTTACAACGGCTTCCTTCATTTTAAACAGGGATAGCTGCATGAAAAATAATTCTTCAAAAACCAGCCGCCGCCGTGCCGCAAGGAAAGCATCGTCACTTACAGGAAAATGTATATTGTGTATGGCATCGTCCCTGCCGCAAAGGTCATATTTTTCTCTTATTGCAGCGGGCAAATACTCCGTAAACTTTGCAAAAACTTTTAGCCCTTGGTCAATTAACGCCCTAAACGTCTTTTGCGAATATTGCTTGGGCGTAGTGTACACGGGTACTATGC
>Ga0131853_10002096_pt1 | contig 35830 bp, 48 predicted proteins | sample TergutLab28metaG_FD_92764 | JGI IMG/M metagenome (GOLD analysis project Ga0131853, IMG submission 92764) | Labiotermes labralis P1 segment gut microbial communities from Petit-Saut dam, French Guiana - Lab288 P1 (version 2) (version 2) | ecosystem: Host-associated > Arthropoda: Insects >... | reverse complement strand
AAGCGACCGGCAAGTCACGGGTAGCTGTGCGCGCCACCGCACGCGAGCCATAGGCTGATAAGACCACAACGGCAGCTTCTGCTGCACGCTGCAAGGTCAACTCTTCACCATAGATAAAGGCAAGTTGCAAGGCCATCTTGACTTGATTGAGCGTCATAACAGGCAGGTCTGCGCCCGGCAGGAAAAACACCGTGGCAATAACGGCGTTTTGCTTTGCGGTACTGGTAATGTTTGATGCTTACATAATCTACGTTATCCGTCAAAGAGTCAACAGTGTAGCATGCTCTCAAGCTGCATCTTTAGCCCACCTTCTTCGTAATTGCCCTTAAAAAACCAGCTGTCTTCGAGCGTCTACCAACAATTCCTGCTCGCTTTTTTCGTCATTAATCATTTGGATATCAGCGTACTGCCGCTCTGTCATAGTGAAGACCCGGGCGGCACAGCATTCTGGCAAGGCAGCTTCAATTCTCTTGATGTTACGCCCAATACTCTCCCTTCCACCAATAACGCGCGAGAATAGATTACGATGGATGCTCGTAAAGCCAGCATCTTCAAGGTCTTTGCGCATCTTCGTGGCCGCCTGTCTTTGACGTTTTCCGCGCATCGGCATATCGATCGATAAAAGCACTCTCATGAGGCATCACTCTTGATCTCGATACCATCAATGCTGGGCAGTACAAGTCTGCGATAGTCTCCGCAGTTCAAAGCTTCGACGAAGCTAGATGTTGTCGCCCTCACCGCAGAGGCAAGTGTCATGCGCTTCCCATCAATCAGACACATGAGATGAGCCAAATTCATGTAAGCACGTCTATCCTCGACTTGAAGCTGGTCCTTCAAAGGGGGATGCGACCTTACGTAAACATCAACTAGTGGTCTAAAAGGCTCAATTAGGTCATCTGCTAGATTGAAAGCATTGAATTCGTTTTTGTGGTGAATCCCCAGTGGGGGATACAGGCCGTGAGCCACAATGCTGCGGGCAACAATAGATCGCACAATAGTATAGGCATAGTTTAGAGCGTCATTTATCACATTATCATCGCTGCGCAGATGACCATCAAACAATCGAGGAAAATAGTAGCGCGCTGCTGTGCCCTCTAGATTATTGGTATCACCAGAAACCACCTTTGCAGCATAGTTTCTCAGTCGATCTGCATCAACAATCCCATAGTAGTCAAGACTGTCAGCCTGGTTAGAGATCTTCGATTTCACCAGTGCCTGCCACAGACGATTCTGAAAGGGCTTTGTCATCTTGAATTGTTTCTGCGTCATCTTTGCCTGCCGCGAATGAGGCAGGAACGAGCATGCCATTGCCGCAGGCAAATAGCGGTTGTCACAGGTAATGATGCAGATTCCGTAACCCGTCACCTTCGACAGAAAAGCAGAGCTAAATACAACATCGGGAGAAGAAATCAGAATCACTAGGATGTCATCGAGCGGTACTCGAATATCCTGGTCCTGCTTGACGACGAGCTGTTCTTTGCGTGCATGCAGCCGCGCAGCTCTTTCGATGATAATCGTGCGAAATGCCATAGTGCCTCCCTAAATAGAAATGACCCTGACAAAGTGCAACGATTTCAAGAATACTACACCGCCGTCACTGCGGGCTCCGACCCGCAGTCTGATTGTAAGCAGGGCGCTGTGTAGTGCGCTATGGTGAATGATATGGGGACGATTGAAATCGAAATTCTGCCAACAATTAGATTGCGCGTCGGGGCGCGCAATGACGAGAGCTATAAAGCTAAAAGCATGAGGGGTTCGGGCGCTGTGCGCCCGTTTCTGGTCCTGTGGCGTAAGCCACAGGTGCATGGGGTTACGGGCAAAGGGCAAACGCGAGATGCCGCATCAAGTGCGGCATGACAAGCAGACGAAAAAAACGCGCTCGGGAAGCTTGGGGATTGGGATGGATACGCTCGGGTGCGTGTTGTTTGACAGCACAGTACAGAGGGAGTATATTTATACACCGCGACTTTTTGAGGAGTCGATTTTTGCCGTGTTTTAGCGCTCGGTTGCACTAAATTGTACTTGATTTACGCAGCATAAGCACTAAGAGGCACTTTTTTTGTGCCATACATGGACGCACTCCTCCGCGCAATAAAAGGTAGAAAAGGTGAGGACCGGAAAACTCACTAAAGTTAGGAAGGACAAGTTTTGCCTACTATTAACCAGTTAGTAAGGAAGGGCCGCAAAAAGGCCGAAGACAAGTCAAAGACGCCAGCGCTGAAGGGCAACCCCCAGCTGCGTGGTGTGTGCACCCGTGTTTACACGACGACGCCTAAAAAGCCAAACTCTGCGCTGCGCAAGGTTTGCCGTGTTCGTCTGTCAAACAGCATGGAAGTAACCGCATACATCCCTGGTATTGGCCACAACCTGCAAGAGCACAGCATCGTTTTGGTGCGTGGTGGTCGTGTTAAGGACCTTCCAGGTGTTCGTTATAAGGTAGTTCGCGGAGCACTGGATGCTGCTCCCGTCGCAAATCGTGCCCAGGCTCGTAGCCGTTACGGCGCAAAGAAGGAGAAATAAACCATGCCTAGACGTGCAGCAGCAGAACGTCGCGAGATTACGCCCGACGCGCGTTACAACAACAAGCTCGTGACCCAACTTATCAACAAGATCCTGTGGGACGGCAAGAAGTCCGTTGCAGAGGGTATCGTATACGGCGCCTTTGACATCATCGAGAAAAAGACCGAGCAAGATCCACTTTCAGTCTTTAAGAAGGCCATGGACAACGTCCGCCCCACACTTGAGGTTCGCCCAAAGCGTGTTGGTGGTGCAACCTACCAGGTGCCTGTCGAGGTTAACGCCCGTCGTAGCACCACGCTGGCAATCCGCTGGATTGTTGACTTTTCACGCAAGCGCAAGGAAAAGTCGATGACTGATCGCCTTGCCGCTGAAATCATGGACGCTGCTGAAGAGCATGGTTCATCGATCAAAAAGCGTGAAGATCTTTACAAGATGGCCGAAGCGAACCGTGCGTTCTCGCACTATCGCTGGTAAGAGCATTAAGGACAGCTAACAATCATGGCAAAAACTTTTTCGCTTGATAAAACACGCAATATCGGCATTATGGCCCATATTGACGCCGGCAAGACCACAACCACCGAGCGCATCCTGTTCTACACGGGCAAGACGCACAAATTGGGAGAGGTCCATGAGGGCGGCGCAACCATGGACTGGATGGTTCAAGAGCAAGAACGTGGTATTACCATTACTTCTGCTGCAACCACCTGTTTCTGGCACGATTATCGTATTCAGATCATCGACACCCCTGGCCACGTTGACTTCACCGTAGAAGTAGAGCGCTCACTGCGCGTACTGGACGGTGCCGTTGCCGTGTTCTGTGCTGTTGGTGGTGTTGAGCCTCAGTCTGAAACCGTATGGCGCCAAGCCGACGGTTACCAGGTTCCCCGTATGGCCTACGTTAACAAGATGGACCGCACCGGTGCAGACTTTGAAAACGTCGTCAGCATGATGAAGGAGCGCCTGGGTGCGACTCCGGTCAAGATTCAGCTGCCAATGGGTGCCGAAGACCAGTTTGTGGGCATCATCGACCTGGTCGAGATGAACGCGATTTTCTTTAACGAAGACGAAAACAACATCAACCCAACGATTGGCGAGATTCCAGCCGAATACCTCGATGCTGCTGAAATGGCACGCGAGGAAATGATGGATGCCGCTAGTGACGCAGACGAAGATCTGATGATGAAGATCCTCGATGACGCCGACATCACCACTGATGAAATCAAGACGGCGCTGCGCAAGGGTTGTATTGCTTGTACCTTTACTCCGGTTATTTGCGGTGCAAGCTTCAAAAACAAAGGTGTTCAGCAAATGCTTGACGCCGTTGTTGACTTTCTGCCTTCACCACTGGACATCCCAGCGATTGCCGGTGAAAACACCAAAACCGGTGAAGAAGAACACCGTAGTGCAGATGTCAAGGAGCCTTTTGCGGCTCTGGCCTTCAAGGTCATGACCGACCCCTTTGTTGGTCGCCTGACTTATTTCCGCGTATACAGCGGTAAGCTCGACAGCGGCTCATACGTCATGAACAGCACGAAGGGCAAGAAAGAGCGCATTGGTCGTCTGCTGCAGATGCACGCAAACAGCCGTGAAGATGTCGAATTCGCCGCAGCTGGTGACATTGTTGCTGCTGTTGGTCTGAAAGACACCAGCACCGGTGACACTCTGTGTGCCGAAAATGCACCTATTCAGCTGGAATCGATGGAATTCCCTGACCCGGTTATCGACATTGCTATCGAGCCAAAGACCAAGGCCGAGCAAGATAAGCTGGGTATTGCGCTGGCAAAACTGGCGGAGGAGGACCCAACATTCCGCGTCCGCACCGACCAGGAAACCGGCCAAACGATCATTGCTGGTATGGGCGAACTCCACCTGGAGGTCATCGTTGACCGTTTGCTGCGCGAGTTCAAGGTTGAAGCTAACGTTGGTAAGCCACAGGTTGCTTATCGCGAAACAGCTGGCAAGAACGTCGACAAGGTTGACGTCAAGTATGCGCGCCAATCCGGTGGTAAGGGTCAATATGGCCACGTTGTTATTAACCTGATCGCCCGCGAACCTGGCGAAGGCTATATGTTTGACAACAAGATCGTCGGCGGTTCTATTCCTAAGGAATACATTCCTTCTGTTGACAAGGGTATGCAAGAAGCCCTAGACAGCGGTATTTTGGCAGGTTTCCCAACCGTTGACGTTGGTGTCGAGCTGGTTGACGGTTCATACCACGAAGTTGACTCGAGTGAAATGGCCTTTAAGATTGCGGGTTCAATGGCAATCAAGGAAGCTCTGCGTAAGAGCTCGCCAAAACTGCTTGAGCCTATGATGGCTGTTGAAGTTGTGACACCTGAAGAGTACATGGGCGATGTCATGGGTGACCTCAGTGGTCGCCGCGGACAAATCGAAGGTATGGAGCCTCGCGGTACGGCACAAGTTGTGCGCGCAAAGGTGCCTTTGAGCGAGATGTTTGGCTATTCGACAGACCTGCGCAGCAAGACCCAGGGTCGCGCTGTGTACACCATGGTCTTTAAGGCATACGAGCAAGTTCCGAAATCAGTTGCAGAAGAAATCACTGCAAAATCTGAGATTAGCTAATAGGAAGAGAGAATTACTGTGGCACAAAGAATTAGAATTCGCCTCAAGGGTTACGATCATGAGATCGTTGACCAGAGCACCAAGAAGATTGTTGATACAGCGATCAAGACCGGCGCTAAGGTTGTAGGACCTGTTCCTCTTCCAACTTCACGCAATCTGTACTGCGTTATCCGCTCACCACACGTGAACAAGGATAGTCGCGAGCAATTTGAGATTCGTACGCACAAGCGTCTTATCGATATCATCGATGCTACACCAAAGACTGCTGATTCACTGGGTCGCCTTGACCTACCAGCAGGTGTCGAAATCGAAATCAAGGCATAGGTTAATCGATCCGCTGGGGATCTGAACAAGGGGTTCAGACACCGTCCCACGATCGAAGAAGGAAAGGTAAGTAGTACATGTCAACTCAGTTACTCGGCCGTAAGGTGGGGATGACACAGGTGTGGACAGAAGAGGGTAACCTCCTGCCCGTCACCGTCATCGAAGCTGGCCCCTGTGTGGTTACACAGGTAAAAACTGCTGATAAAGAGGGTTATGATGCCCTTCAAATCGGCTTTGGTGAAATCCGCGAAAAGCTGGTCAACAAGCCTGACGCAGGTCACTTTGCAAAGGCAAAGGTAGATCCTAAGCGTCATCTGGCAGAGATTCGTCTTGACGGACCTGCAGAGCTTGCTGTCGGCGATGTCCTGACTGCTGAAATGTTTGCTGATGCAAAAAAGGTTAACGTTTCAGGTGTCAGCAAGGGTAAGGGCTTTGCCGGTGTAATGAAGCGTCACAACTTCCAAGGTGGTCCTGGATCACACGGTTCACGCTTTCACCGTCGTCCTGGTTCGATTGGTCAGGCTGCTACCCCTGCAAAGGTATTCAAGGGTAAGCGCATGGCTGGACAGATGGGTAATGACAAGGTTTCTGTCAAGAACCTGCAGGTCGTAAAAGTAGATGCCGAGCAAAATCTTTTGCTGGTAAAGGGTGCCGTTCCTGGCGGCAAAAACGCGCTGTTGACGATTTCAGTCGCCTAAGCGCCGAAGAATATTTGCCGTAAAGTTAGAGGAGAAATAAGAAAATGACAACTCTTAAAGTTACAGATAAGAAGGGAGCAGCAGCCGGTACCGTCAAGGCAGATGAGGCGATTTTTGCAATCGAACCTAATCTCTTTGCCGTACACCAGGTTGTGCGCAGCCAAATGGCTGCAGCTCGCGCTGGCACCCACAGCACCAAAACACGCGGCAAGGTCCGCGGTGGCGGTCGCAAGCCCTGGAGACAAAAAGGAACCGGTCGTGCCCGTCAGGGTACCATCCGTGCACCCCAGTGGGCAGGCGGTGGTGTTGTCTTTGGACCACACCCACGCAGCTATGCCTTCAAGGTGCCTAACAAGGTCGTTAAGCTTGCGATGAAGAGCGCCCTTTCAGCAAAGAACGCTGATGGCAACCTTCACGTCGTCGATGCCATGGCCTTTGACAAGCCTTCAACCAAAGAGGCTGCAGGGGTACTGGACGCACTCGGCCTGAAAGATAAGAAGCTCACGGTCGTGCTGGGTAACGAGGAGACTAACGCCTTCCTTTCCCTGCGCAACATCCCCCGTGTTCGTCCTATCTTTGCCTTTGAAGCTAACACCTATGACCTGGTGGATAACACCGCCGTGCTGGTCACCAAGGAAGCCGTTGACTACCTCGGGGAGGTGCTGAGCTAATGAACGATCCTCGTCAGATTATTATCCGTCCGATTATTTCGGAGAAGTCCATGGACCTCATGGAGGGTCAGGGCAAGTACACTTTTGAGGTACTGAAGACGGCTACCAAGCCACAGATTGCCCGCGCAATCGAAGAGATTTTTGACGTCAAGGTGATGAAAGTCAACACCATGAATGTAACTGGTAAGCCACGTCGCGTTCGTTTCCACAAGGGAACGACCCGCAACTGGAAAAAAGCAATCGTCACGCTGGCAGCGGGCGATAGTATCGAACTGTTCGTAAGCTAGGGAGTGAGAATTAATGGGCATTAGAAAGTATAAGCCGACTTCTCCTGGCCGTCGCGGCATGAGCGTCTCTACTTTTGAAGAGATTACCTCGACGACCCCTGAGAAATCGCTGCTCGAGCCGCTGCCTAAAAAGGGTGGCCGCAACAACAATGGTCGCATCACCGTGCGCCATCAGGGTGGCGGACATAAGCGTCGCTACCGCATTATCGATTTCAAGCGCAACAAAGATGGTATCCCTGCAAAGGTCGCAACCATCGAATACGATCCTAACCGCAGCGCTCGTATTGCACTGCTGCACTACGTCGATGGTGAAAAGCGCTACATCCTGGCCCCTAAGGGTCTGGAAGTAGGCACCATGGTCGAATCAGGACCCGGAGCCGACATCAAGCCTGGTAACGCACTGGCACTGGCAGATATTCCTGTTGGTACCGTCGTTCACGCGGTGGAAATGCAGCCTGGTAAGGGTGCAGCGCTGGCTCGCAGTGCCGGAACCAGCATCCAGCTGATGGGTAAGGAAGGCAAGTATGCCATCCTGCGTATGCCTTCAAGCGAAATGCGCCGCGTACTGGTGACCTGTCGCGCCACCATTGGTGAAGTCGGCAACGAGCAACACAATAACATCGTTATTGGTAAAGCTGGTCGTAAGCGCCACATGGGTGTTCGTCCTACCGTTCGCGGTACGGTTATGAACCCTGTTGACCACCCCCACGGTGGTGGTGAGGGTAAGAATAAGTCCGCTGGTCGTCACCCTGTTTCACCTTGGGGTCAGCCTGCAAAGGGACATCGTACCCGTAGCAAGAAAAAAGCGAGCAACCGTCTGATCATCAGACGTCGCAAGAAGTAGAGAAGGGACATAGGATTAACTTATGAGTAGAAGTCTTAAAAAGGGACCCTTCGTAGAGGCGCGCCTGCTGGGCCGCATTGCTGCGATGAACGAAGCAGGCGAGAAAAAGGTCATCAAGACCTGGTCGCGCGCTTCTACCATCTTTCCAGAGATGGTTGGTCACACGATTGCCGTTCATGACGGCCGTAAGCATGTTCCGGTCTACATCACCGAGTCCATGGTTGGTCACAAGCTGGGCGAGTTTGCACCCACGCGTACCTTCCGCGGTCACGCTGGCGACAAGAAGGGCAGGTAGTTAAATGGTTTCTCAAGCAGTAGCTAAGTACCTGCGCGTCTCGCCTCGTAAGGCACGCATTGTTGTGGATCTGATCCGCGGCAAGTCTGTCGAGGAAGCTCGCACCATCTTGAAGTTCAGCACTCGTGCAGCTTCAGAGCCCATCGAAAAGGCCCTGAACAGTGCGGTTGCTAACGCTGAAAACAAGGATGACAGCCTGCGCGCTGACATGCTGTATGTTTCAGCAGCCTTCGTTGACGAAGGACCAACGCTCAAGCGTATTCGCGCCGGAGCAAAGGGCATGGCAAAGCGCATCAACAAGCGCACCAGCCACGTAACTATCCAACTCGACACGATTAAGGAGGCGTAAAGGTCATGGGTCAGAAAGTTTCACCTATTGGACTACGCCTAGGAATAGTCGAAAAGCACCGCAGCCGTTGGTATGCGGACAAAGATTATGCGGCTACCCTAGAAAATGACTTGGCACTTCGCAAGTTCTTGACCAAGCGCCTCGAGCGTGCTGCCGTTTCAAACGTCGTTATCGAACGTAAGGGCGAAAAGGTAGAGGTCGAGATCTGGACAGCTCGTCCAGGTATTGTTATCGGCAAAAAAGGTTCAGAAGTGGACGTACTCCGCAAAGAACTGGAAAAGATTGCCGGTCGTCCTGTGGACGTAAAAATTGTTGAGGTAGTGCGCCCAGAACTGGACGCCAACCTGACTGCGCAGTCTGTTGCTGACCAGCTGGTTGGCCGCGTGGCTTTCCGTCGTGCGATGCGCAAGGCTGTTATCAGCGCTATGAAGAGCGGTGCTTTGGGTATTCGTATCCAGTGTAGCGGTCGTCTGGGCGGTGCTGAAATGAGCCGTCGCGAGTGGTATCGTGAGGGTCGTGTACCCCTGCATACGCTGCGTGCAAAGATTGATTATGGTTTTGCTGAAGCACACACCACCATGGGTGTTATCGGCGTTAAGGTATGGATCTATCACGGTGAGACACTGCCGGGACAGCTGCCCCCCAATCCTGCGATTGAGGGTACACGTGCTCCCCGTGCTCCACGTGGCGGTCGCCGTGGCGGCGGTCGCGATGATAGAGGCGGAAGGAGATAGGTAGATGCTCAGTCCAAAGAGAGTACGCCGCCGTAAGGTAATGCGCGGCAAAATGCGTGGTAACGCAAAGGGTGGCACAACAGTGCACTTTGGCGATTACGGTCTGCAGGCCCTTGAAGCCAGCTGGATCACCAATCGTCAGATCGAAGCTGCTCGTGTTGCGATGACTCGTTACATGAAGCGTGGTGGTAAGGTCTGGATTAACATTTTCCCCGACAAGCCCATCACTAAAAAGCCTGCTGAAACCCGCATGGGTTCTGGTAAGGGTAACCCAGAGGAATGGGTAGCGGTGGTTAAGCCTGGTCGCGTAATGTTTGAATGCGCCGGTGTATCAGAAGAAGTAGCCCGCGAGGCGCTGCGTCTTGCTGGTCACAAGCTGCCAATTAAAGTGAAATTTGTAGTACGCGAAGGCGGACCTATCCACGGTTTGATGAAGGCAGCACCTGCTGCTGAAGTCGAAGAAGCTGGTGCCGAGGGTGCTGACGCTGCTGCTGAAACCGCTTCGACCGAAGAGGGAGGGGCATAATAATGAAAAACACAGATGTCGTAAAACTGAGTGATGAAAAGCTAGCCGATGCGCTTGCAAACAGCCGTGCAGAGCTGTTTAACCTGCGCTTTCGTCTGGCAACAGGCCAACTTGATGATCCATCAAAGATTGGTGCTGTGAAAAAAGACATCGCTCGTATCCAAACTGAGACGCGTGCTCGCGAGCTCGCAGCTGTACGTGAAGCTGAAGCCGCTGCAGCGGTCGGCAAGTAAGGAAGAGGATATAAATGCCAACAGTAACAACTGACAGAAACGCAAGAAAAGAACGTCAAGGCGTTGTTGTGTCTGCTTCCGGTGACAAGACCTGCGTGGTCATGATCGAAGACCGCAAGAAGCACGCCATGTACAACAAGATGATTCTAACGAGCAAAAAGCTTCACGCACATGACGAGGAAAACCTTGCTGGTGTAGGCGATACCGTCCGCATCATGGAGACTCGTCCGCTGTCGAAACTGAAGCGCTGGCGCCTCGTTGAAGTAGTGGAGAAAGCTAAATAGTCGCGCTTTGTCGCTACTGTTTAAGCTACTGAAAGGACGCTAAGAAAACATGATTCAGGCAGAAACTAGATTAAAGGTTGCCGATAACAGCGGTGCTCGTAAAATCGCTTGTATCAAAGTGTTGGGTGGATCAAAGCGCCGTTATGCGCGCGTTGGTGACATTATTGTCGCTTCGGTAAAAGAAGCACTGCCCGCAGGCAACGTAAAAAAGGGTGAAGTAGTTCGCGCAGTGGTTGTCCGCTGCAAGAAAGAAGTACGTCGTCCCGATGGCTCATACATCGCCTTTGATGAAAATGCAGCCGTCATTATTGACGAGAACGGTAATCCTCGTGGCACGCGTATCTTTGGCCCTGTGGCCCGTGAGCTTCGCGACAAGCGCTACATGAAGATTGTCTCGCTCGCTCCGGAAGTACTGTAGGGGAGTGTATAGAATATGGCAAAGCTAAAGATTCGTAAGGATGACAAGGTAGTTGTCATCACCGGTAAAGATAAGGGTCGTGAAGGTCGCGTACTGCGCACCAACCCTACGTCTGAGCGCGTTGTTGTCGAGCGTGTGGCTGTCACCAAAAAGGCAGTCCGCCCAACCCAGCGTAACCAGGCAGGCGGTTTCGTAGAGATCGAACAACCCATTCACGTCAGCAACGTCATGCTGGTCTGCCCCAAATGTGGCAAGCCAACCCGCGTGAGCACACGCAGAGATGACGACGGCAAGCGTGTACGTGTATGCAAGAAATGCGGAAAGGACATCGACTAATGTCAGCAAAGACAGCAGCAAAGACTGAAATGCCTCGCCTTAAGGTGAAGTATCAAGATGAGGTTGCTCCTGCCCTGCTTAAAGAGCTGGGTCTGGAAAACGTCATGCAGATTCCGCGTCTTGAGAAGATCGTTGTAAACATGGGTGTCGGTGACGCCGTAGGCGACAGCAAGCAGCTTGATGCTGCGGTTGAAGACCTGCGCATCATCACCGGTCAGCAGCCTCGCATTAATCGTGCAAAGAAGTCTATTGCAGGCTTTAAGCTGCGCGAGGGCATGCCCATCGGATGCAAGGTAACCTTGCGCGGAGACCGCATGTGGGAGTTCTTTGATCGCCTGCTTGCAACCGCGATTCCTCGTATTCGCGACTTCCGTGGTCTGCCAGCAACCAGCTTTGATGGTCGCGGCAACTATTCCATGGGTGTCACCGAACAGCTGATCTTCCCTGAAGTCGACTACGACAAGGTCGATCGCATGCGCGGTATGGATATCACCTTTGTAACCACATCAGCAAATGATGAGGGCGCAAAGGCACTGCTTTCAGGATTCGGGTTCCCCTTCAAGGCACCCAAGGAAAAGAAATAACCAGGCCATAGACGGGCCAAACCGTAAAAAGTCGACTGGTGTGGACGCACTCCGCCGCTTTAAAAGCGGGCAAGCGCAGACTCCCGGTCGCACGATGAAAGGATAAGCAAGTGGCAAAGAAATCGATGATCGCCAAGGCGAAGAGGGCTCCTAAGTTCTCGACCCGCGAGCACAATCGCTGCTCACGCTGTGGTCGTCCACGTGCGTACTACCGCAAGTTTGGACTGTGCCGCATTTGTGTGCGCGAGCTGGCTAACAAAGGCGAGCTCCCCGGTGTAAAGAAGGCCAGCTGGTAGGTCTTGTTGCCGCCCGCGGCACAGCACCTCAAGCAGCCAAGCAAGCCGGAGAGGCAGTTGCGAGTAGCACCCTGGTTATGGGCCAGCGTGAACCTCGTTTAGACCAAGCCATCACGGACTATACTCAAAAAAACGAAAGGACGTAAGGCATTATGATGACCGATACTATCGCTGACATGCTGACTCGTATTCGCAATGCGAATATGGGACATAAAGCTGTCGCGGAGATCCCTTACAGCAAGAAGCTCGTCGACATTGCTCGCGTGCTGAAAGACGCCGGTTACATTCGCGGTTACAGCGTGGTTGAAGGCAGCCCCGTTGACACCCTGGTAGTCGAGCTAAAGTACACCAACGACAAGACCCGCGTTATCACGGGCATTCGCAGAATCAGCAAGCCTGGTCTGCGTGTTTATGCAAAGAAAGAAGATCTACCAAGGGTTCTGGGTGGTCTGGGTATCGCTATAGTTTCAACATCAAGCGGTGTCATGACTGACGCTCAGGCACGTGCCCTCGGTGTGGGCGGCGAAGTGCTCGCCTACGTCTGGTAGTCGGACGGGAAAGGAATAAGGCAATGTCACGTATTGGTAAAATGCCCATCCCGGTTCCCGCCGGCGTTGAGGTAAAAATTGACGGTCAGACCGTTGTGGTGAAGGGTAAATTGGGGGAGCTTTCCCATACCTTCCAGCCACAGGTTGGTATCGAGACCCGCGGTGAGGGCGACGCTCTTGAGGTTGTGGTCACCGCTTTGGACGACAGTCGTGAAGCACGTAGCTTCCACGGCCTGAGCCGCACCCTGATCAGCAACATGATCATCGGTGTCAGCGAAGGTTACAGCATTACGCTCGAGATTCACGGTGTTGGTTACCGTGCAACGCCTAAGGGTTCAGACATCGAGCTGGCACTGGGCTTTAGCCATCCGGTTATTGTCAAGCCAGAGCCAGGGGTTAGTTTTGAAGTTCCTGCCAACAACAAGATTATTGTTAAAGGCATTGACAAGCAGCGCGTAGGACAAGTCGCTGCTGATATCCGTAAGTGGCGCAAGCCTGAGCCTTATAAGGGCAAGGGTATTCGCTACGAAGGTGAACATGTACGTCGCAAGGTCGGCAAGGCTGCAGGCTAAGGAGATAAGTAGATGACTAAGAAGACACAAGCAAAAAGCGCTTCACTTGCCAGGCGCCAGCGTCGCGTCCGCGGTAAGATTTCTGGTACCGCTGCTCGCCCACGCCTGCGCGTAGACCGCACGAATGCGCACATCTATGCACAACTGATCGACGACGTCAGCGCCGTTACCGTTGCAAGCGTTGCAACGAACGAAACTGATGTTGCCAAAAAGATTAAAGGCTGTGCATCAAACAAGGAAGCCGCAAAAATCGCAGGAGAGATTTTGGGAGAGCGTGCCAAAAAGGCAGGCGTTACTGAAATCGTCTTTGACAGGGGCGGACGAATCTACCACGGTCGTGTGAAGGCGCTTGCAGATGGTGCCCGCGAAGCCGGACTGAAGTTTTAGGAAGGGATTAGACACATGGCTAGATATCAAGCCCCCGTTTCGGAGCTGCAAGAAAAGGTTGTCTATATCAACCGCGTTTCAAAGGTTGTTAAGGGTGGTCGTCGTTTTAGCTTGAGCGCACTGGTAGTGGTCGGTGACGGCGAAGGACGCGTAGGAGTCGGCATGGGTAAATCATCCGAAGTTCCTAATGCCATCAAAAAGGGTATCGAGGACGCAAAGAAAAACATGTTCTCGCTGCCTGTTGTTAACGGAACCATCCCTCATGAAATCATGGGTGAGTTCGGTGCCGGTCGCGTGCTCCTGAAGCCTGCGGCTCCTGGTACCGGTATCATCGCCGGAGGTCCCGTTCGTGCCGTACTAGAACTTGCTGGCATCACTGATGTTCTAAGCAAGTCACTGGGTTCAAGCAATGCGATTAACATCGTACGTGCAACCGCCCAGGGTCTGCAGGAACTGCAGTCAGCAGAAGAGGTGGCTGCCCGTCGTTCAACGACCGTAGCAAAGCTCTATGGTGGCGGCAAGAAAAAGAAGACCGAGAGCACTGAAGAAGTTGTAGCTGCTGACGCAGTAGAGGCAACTGAAGCAGCTGCTGAAACAACAGAAGCTTAAGTCGAGAGGATACTTACATGTCAGCAAAAGCTAAAAAGCTGCGCATTAAGCAGGTACGCTCGACCATTGGGCGCAAGAAAGATCAGGGTGCGACCATTCGTGCCTTGGGCCTGAAGCGCATTAACGATGTTGTCGAGCAGGAAGACACTCCTGTAATTCGCGGAATGATTTTTAAGGTCAAGCACCTTATCGAAGTTGAGGAGATCTAAGATGCAACTACATGATTTGATGCCAGCTCCTGGCTCGACCAAGGGACGCAAGCGCGTCGGTCGCGGTCATGGGTCAGGCCATGGTGGACGCAGTGGTCGCGGTCAAGACGGTCAAGGCTCACGTGCTGGTGGCACAAAGGGTCCCGGCTTTGAAGGTGGACAATTGCCTCTGTACCAACGCCTGCCTAAACTGGGTGGATTCGTATCGCACAATCGCGTCGAATACGCCGTGGTTAACGTCGGTCGTTTGGAAGAACTGTTTGCAGATGGCGATGTCATTACCCCTGAAGTATTGGCAGAAAAGGGTGCTATCAAGAGCGCCACAAAACTTCCTGTCAAGATTTTGGGTGACGGCGAACTGACCAAGAAGCTCACCATCAAGGTCGAGAAGGTCACCGCTGGTGCTAAAGAAAAGATTGAAAACGCCGGAGGGACGGTCGAATAATGTTTAATGCGATTGTCAATGCGTTTAAAGTGCCTGATCTTCGTACGAAGATCCTCTTTACGCTTGCAATAGTCGTACTATACCGTATTGGTGCACACATCCCTGCACCTGGTGTAGACGTATACGCCGTTGCTCAAACGGCCGCTAATAATGCGGCTCTGGGACTCCTCAACCTGTTTACGGGTGGTGCCCTAGAACGCATGTCGCTCTTTGCCCTGGGTATCATGCCATACATTACGGCATCGATTATCATGCAGCTTCTGAAGGCAGCTATTCCTACCCTGGATAAGATGTCAAAAGAAGAAGCCGGGCAGCGCAAGATTACGCAGATTACGCGCTACATGACCATGGGTATTGCCCTGGTTGAAGCCATTGGTATGCTGTGGATCTTCCGCTCGGGCGTTGTAGATGTACCAGGGGTACCCTGGCTGACGCCGGTGCTCATTGTTGGTACGCTGCTTGTTGGTACGGCGCTCATCATGTGGATGGCAGAGCTCATCACCCAGCGCGGTATCGGTAACGGTATGTCGATGATGATTTTCTCATCAATCGTTGCAAAGTTTATCCCAACGATTATCGACGCCTTTGCCCGCAACCAGACCATCCTGCGCGGTGGCGAGGGAACGGGTCTGCAGGACTTGAGCCTGCTGGGACTGTCTGGTTCTAACCTTGCCATGATCGCGACCCTGGCGGTTGCCATGACCATCGTTATCTTTGTGGTTATCTACATCGAAGAAGGTCAGCGCCGCATCCCCGTTCAGTACGCAAAGCGTGTTGTCGGACGTCGCGTCTTTGGTGGTTCAGGTACCTACATTCCGCTGAAGGTTAATGGTGCAAACGTTATTCCTATGATTTTTGCATCAGCCATTTTGACCATTCCTGCCCAGATGGCACAGATGATGCCACAGGTAGACTGGTTGCAGCGCGTAGCAATGTTTGCTTCAGGCCCCATGATGATGGATCCTGATGCCCTGTCAGCACTGCCCTGGTATGCCGGTTGGGGTAACTGGTTGATCACCTTCATCCTGATTGTGTTCTTTGCCTATTTCTATACGGCATTGGTGTTTAACCCCATCGATATTTCGGACAACTTGCGCAAGCAGGGTGGCTTTATCCCTGGTATCCGCCCGGGACAAAACACGACCCGCTATATCGAGCGCGTCATGAACCGCATCACCCTGCCAGGCGCCTTGTTCCTGGGTACGATTGCGGTAGGTACGTCCATCCTTTTTGCCGTAACCGATAACGGAATGTTCATGCAATTTGGTGGTACTTCCATTATCATTATGGTTGGTGTATCGCTCGAGACCATGCGTCAAATCGAGAGCCAACTGAAAATGCGTAACTACGAAGGATTCTTCAAGTAGGCCAGCTTTTGGCACTTGCTGAAGTTTGAAGAGGAGAGTACCCATGGCGTTCCCAAAGATTAACGATGAGATGTGTACCGCCTGCGGCATTTGTGTCGATGACTGCCCCAGCGATTGCTTCGACCTCGAAGACGTCGCAAAGTTTTCTCGCAAGGATGACTGCACAGAGTGTGACATCTGCTATGACAGTTGTCCTAATGGTGCCATCAGCCTGGTAGACTAACACTCAGAAAGCACTAGACGCCCAGACTCGGCGTTGAAGTTTCGAAAAGGAGGAATCCACGTAGGTCACTACGCTAGGATTCCTCCTTTTCTCATTCGCCTTGATTCTGAACGTCTGGAGCATTCTGAGCACTCGGTCGATTGATGGCACGTCCCAGCTTGTCATCCCGCACTCCGATGCGGAGTCCATTCATGGTCGCCCTTTTTTGTTGTCGCTCCATGTACCTGTGCCTCGCGGCACAGGACCTGTATCGGGCGCATAACGCCCGAAGGTCAAATGCGCCCCCCCCAACGTCCCGAGCAAGCGAAGCGAAGTGAGGGATCTTGCGTGCTTCTACCATGGGTCTGTTTTGGTGCTTGCACGCAAAGATCCCTCGCTTCGCTCAGGAATTGGGGTGGTTAGAAGCGAGTTGCCCCCTACCTTTTGGACCCACTCCTCCGCGATGTTCAGACTTGAAATAGTTGACAAGTCTATAGAATCTAAAGTATTCTTGAGATATAAAGAATATCAAGGATTGGAGCGTTTATGAATCTTGCAACTGTTTCTGCTAACGGTCAGATAACCGTTCCCGTTGAAATTCGCCGCCGGCTCAACCTGAAAGCTGGTGATAAGCTACTTTTCTTGCGTAAGCAAAATGGAGAGATTGTCGTAAATAATACGACAGCACTTGCATTGCAGACTGCACAAGAAGCTGTTGCCGGCTCACAGTTTAGCGAGGATGAAGTCTTGGCAGAGGTCATGGACATACGTTATGGTGATCGTTAATCATGCGAGTGATGATTGATGCCAATGTATTAATCTCTGCGATATATAGTCCCAATTCGCTTCCCGCCCAGGCAGTGCAGACTGTCGGAAACGAACATACCCTTGTGCTGAGTGAATACATCTTAGAGGAGTGTCGCACTGTTTTTGACCGCAAGTTTCCCCACCACTTATTCCTTGGGCGCAGTGAGTTGACGCGGGTGGTATAGTAGAGGGATGGATCGCAAGGTGGACCGCCTATCCGCTAGCTGCTGTGTGTTGCTGACGGCGGCTCGAGAGAGAGGCTGCCCATGTCTGATGCAAAATCTACCCAAACAAACATTATTATCGATGAGGAATTCCGACTCCTTTTGCCTTTGCTGAGCCCTGATGTCAAGGCGCAGCTCGAGGCGAGCTTGCTGGAACATGGGGTGCGTGATGCCTTGGTGGTGTGGAAGGGGCATGACATTTTGGTCGATGGGCATAACCGCTATGAGATTGCGATGCGCCACGGACTACCTTTTAGCGTCGCAGAAATGGAGTTTGCCTCGCGTGAAGAGGTCATTGTGTGGATGCTGCGGACGCAGATGTCTCGGCGTAATATGACGCCTTACCAGACGAGCTATTCTCGTGGATTGCTGTACCGGACTGAGAGGAAGATTCATGGTGGAAATCGGGAAAAGCGCAGCTCACAGGGGGCAAGTTCCCAAAATGGGAACTTGGTTGAGCCTGGACCCGGTTTTACCGCGCGGCTCCTTGCCGACGAGCAGGGTGTTTCGCGAAATACCTTGTTGCGTGAGGCAACTTTCTCTGAGGGGATTGATGCCTTAAAGGCAGTTGTTCCAGAGGTCAAGCAAAAAATCATCAGCGGTGAAGCAAAGATTAGCCGTAAGCGCGTTCAAGAACTGGCGACGGCGCCCAGCAGCGAGGTGCGCAAGGTGGCCCGCTCAATTGAGGACGGAAGCTTTGTCGCGCGACCCGTCGCGAGCTCGCAGGGGGATGGCAATCAACAAAATGACGCGCCTGTTGCTGATACAAGCGAAGCTCTGATAGCTGTGCTGAAGGTAGTAGATGAATACAGAGGAGCTGTCCTTCGCCTGTCTACGCAAGATCAGAAAGCAGTCACAGCCCGCTTGATTGAAGAGCTCACAGCACTTCATGCCAGCATGTAGCCTCAGCAGAGTTCACATTAGAAACACAGCAAGATGATAGAATATTGCGTTCAAAAAAGTGAAAACCTGAACGAGGATTAGGTGAGGTAATGAATAAACTAATGAAAGTATCATTGTTGGCTCTGTCCTTGGTATTCGTTGTGGCTTTGGTTGGCTGCAATACGGCTAGTGCAGATGCCGAAGCTGATACCGACTACGTAGCTGTCGACGAAGCTCAGCCCGTCGATGAGGTCACTGATTGGTCGACCGTTCCCGTCAAAGTTGATGACGTGGAAGTCATCGGGTCAAGCAGTTATGCGGCAGATGGTGACATCTGGCCAACCCACGTGTCGCTAGAACCGGTCGTCGAAGCACTAGGTGGCAGCTTCAGCGTGAGCCCCGACGGTGGGGAAGTTGACGTCACAGGAATAAATGGCCTGATTAATTTCAAGATTGGATCTGACATCGTTGCGGTAAACGGTGAAACGGTCGAGCTACCCGCAGCCACCTTAGAGTCTGACGGTACCATCTATGTACCCATAGCCTTTTTCACCGAAGCCTACGGAGCTCAGTCGGCGTTTTTCTCAAGCGGGAATGTGTTCATCTACACAACCGACGCCGCCTCCGACATGGAATAGCTCCGCACCAACGTCATCGCACCCTTCAGCCCGCCCCTTGTGGCGGGCTTTTTCGCAAAGCGGGGGAGCACGTCCACACCTGCAATGTCGGCAGACCACCTCGCGGGGTCTTCATTCGGTCTAAGTGCAGCCTACAAGCAAAACTTCATGAATCAGAAAGTTTTGCTTACATACAAGCAAAACTTGCTAAAACCAAAAGTTTTGCTTGTTAATTTGGGCGCACAGAATTCTTTCTTGACAATGACATTCTACAATTGTAGTATGTTACTTACGACATTTGTAGAAGCTGTCATTTTGCATCAATGGTGACAGGAATTATGTCGCCCTTGCACAAAACAGATGCCGCCAGTAAGGAGCACAGAAGATGGGAACAATCAAGCGACTGCCTGATGCAGAATTTGAACTAATGAAAGTTGTCTGGCGAGGCAAGCCCGGCATTACAACCTCAGAGATTATTGACGGCTTGGGTGCAGCAAGCCACTGGAAGCCACAAACGGTGCTGACCATGCTGACGCGTCTTATCGAAAAGGGTTTTTTGACCAGCGAGCGTGTGGGCAGGCAGCGTAACTATACGGCCGCGGTCGATGAGGCGCAGTATATGAGTATCGAGACCGGTGGTTTTATGTCGCGTTACCGGGGGAACTCGGTGGGCAGCCTCGTTAAAACCATGTATGCAGGCAAGGATCTGTCAGCAGAAGATATTGAAGAGCTGCGCACCTGGCTCGATCAAAAAGTGAAAGAAAAGGGGTAGTAGTATGGCAGTTTCTTTTCTTTCATTTCTGGCAACCTCGCTTGCTCTGTCTGTCGTAATAGTGGCGATTTTGGCTTTTCGGACGTACTTTCCAAAACTCTTGCGACCCCAGATGCGCTTTGTGCTTTGGATAGTCATCCTCGTAGGTCTGGTCATACCCTTCCGACCCTTGCTGGGTGACGGAATCATCAATGTCCAATTGCCCTTTGTTCTCACGGCAGAAAGCTCCGTTGCAGCTGGATCAGCTAATGCAGCCGGTGCACAGAGCATCAATGCTGCGGCTAGCGCAGACTTCGGTGTAGGAGCGCAAAGCCTGCCAGTGCAAGACGCGCTCACTTCTAGCACTTCCGTTACTTCCGCCGCCGCTCTTTCAGGTACTTCATCTGCCACGACAGGTGGTATGTACACATTCGCTGCTCTTGAGCTGCTTGCAGTTGTTTGGGCTGTTATTGCCCTTGTCGTTCTGTCATATCACCTGTGGAAATATTTCAGCTTCCTCAGGCTGGTCAGACGCTGGAGTAATCCCGTAGATGATACAAGCACCTTAGCCATTCTGGATGAGGTAAAGGCAGAAAGGGGTATGAACATCAGAGGAAAGCGCGGCAAAAGAATCACCCTCAGGCGCTGCGACTTAATATCAACTTCAATGATTGTTGGGTTTTTACGTCCAACGATACTTTTACCAGACAAAGATTTCACACCCGAAGAGCTTGAGATGATTTTCCATCACGAATTGATTCACTGCCAGCGCGGCGACCTTTATGTGAAGCTGCTCTCTGTCATTGCTTTGTCACTGCATTGGTTTAACCCAGCGGTGTATGCGATGAACGCTGCTTTACTGGCAGACTGCGAGGCTGCGTGTGATCAGGCGGTTATCAAACAGGTAGGTAGCAACAGAAGACAAATCTATGTCGAAACAATCATGGAAATGGTGGGACCTGCGAGGGCGGGCAAGGTAGCACTGGCAAGCTGTTTCTGTGACGACAAAAGTAAGTTAAAAACACGAATGGAGGCAATTATGAACGCCACAGATAGCAACAAGAAAATCGCGATCGCCACCCTGGGTATGTCCCTTTTTACCTTTATACTGGTCGTGATTCTGGTCGTAGGTGCCGGCTCAGTTTTCGCTTTTGCCGGTCAAGACCAAGCAGAATCGACGGCGAGCACTGATATAACAGCCACTGATAATAGTGAAGCAATAATTTTCGATGATGACTTTTTTGCTCCTGATACGGGTCCTGATGACTGGCCTTATAATCATCCTTATTTTGGTGACAGATTTCCTTATGCAGATCCGCGTACGGGACAGCGCTTTATTCAGCCCGAAGGATTTTGGGGGGGAGACAAGACCCTTCAATTGGAAGACGGAACGCTTAGACAGATGTCCTTGCATGAAGATTTGGAAATCAGAATGCACGAGTGGATAAAGATTACCGAAGTGCAAGATAATCCCAGCTCTATCAACATTTCCTACGCAGATGCCTACCGCATTGCGCGGCAAGACCTTGCGAGCCGTAACATAACAACGACGGGGCATACGCAACAAGCTTTGAGGATTATGGGGCTTGATGACTTTGGCTGGCAGTTTGCGCCAGACGGCGCCAATCAGTGGGCATGGATGCTGTGGTTCAGACTTGACCCAAGCCTTGTGACTGATGCAGACCCGATGCCCTTCATTTACTATGCGATTGACATAGAAGACGGCAGTATTCTTCAGTTTATGCGGACAGACTAATTGAGGGAATGCGTCCAGCGTCTCTGGTATGGACGCACTCCGCCAGCTGTTCTAGGCAAGCAGTTGTGCGCTGGGAACTTTCTGTGCAAGATCTTTGTCAAAGGTCCACAGGGGAAGTGCATTCATGTCAGATGCGCTCGCAGCGAGGTAACAGTCTGCGTATGAAAGTTTGTCATGCCCGGTGTAGAGCTCGAGCGCACTGGTAGTGAGGGCGCGATTGCAGTCGATAGATTCAATCGTCAGCAATGAGCTGACAACTTCTGCAGCCTGATCGCGGGTGAAGGCATAGTGGGCACCCAGCGCATAAACCAATTCTTGAATTGCGGTGTCTGACACATAGAAACGCCGCCCCTTAGTACAAATGAGTTTCTTTGCGGCCTCATAGTGTTCCGGCACGTCTCGAAGGACTAGACGTGCAAGGACATTAGTATCAAGAGATTCTCTTTTGGCGGCAATGTTCATAGGCGCGGCTCTCTTTTTTCAAAAACCTCGCGTGTATTGAGCAGTGGAGGCGTGCCTGGCTTGATCCACGAATTGAAGCGCGCGCTCATTTCATCAATCGTTTCGGCGCGCGCGATGGTGATTTGCTGAGTCTCTTCGTTGATGTCGACTCGCAGCTGATCGCCTGCGGCAAGACCCAGTTTTTTGCGAAAAGCGGCCGGAAGCACAATTTGCCCCCTGCTGGATAAAGTGATGGTTGTCATACCTACTCCTCATGTGACGTACTATTGTAATAACGTCTTACTTTAAGAGTATATCACGTACCCCATTGGCAGACTACATCAACACCACGCGCAGCGGGTGAGTACGTCCAGCGTCCCCCACATATGATTAGTCGTTAGTGTTGGTGAAGAGGCGGTAAACACCGAGTCCAAACATGCCGACCCCGATGACCATGGCCAATGGAAAGAGTGAGGGGGAGTGGCGTAGCTCCCCGCTTGCTTCAAGTGAGACCCCCATGACGATGACGCCGATGCCAAAAAATCCCATGATGATGGACAGCGATAGCTTGCGACTAATGGCACCGGCGTTTTGTGCTGCAAGCATGACAAACATGGTGGTGAATATTAAACCGAGGGTGCTCATGGCGGCACCAGCACCGGCAAGTCCTGCAAAAAAGAGTGCGCCTCCAATAAGGATTCCAATCGCACCTGGGATGATGACCTTCAAATCAAAGTATTTATCCATAAGCAATTCCTTGTGGCCTTGTGCCTACACTTCGTGCCTGTGTACTTAGTGTAGCAAAAGTGTTTGTGACAATGGATGGTCGCTCCTCTTTTGAATGACCTGATGAAAATCTGATCCTTCATCTGCGCAATATGAGATATTAGGATAAATTCATAATAAAAACACTATAGATATCAATTTTAATTAGAAATTATGCATTTTCAGAGAATTTTCATGCTAGACTTTGCTCTTGATCCAATATTTACATTTACTTTTTTATTGTCTTGTAGAGGAGGATTGTCATCTTGTTCCCAGCCACTTTTCTGGGTAAACACAAGATGATGAGGGGTCTTAGTATGAATGCTTGTAGAAGAGCGGTGTGCAGTGTCAAGCGTAGATGGGGGTACTTTGCCATTCTTTTGATCAGCGTTTTTTTGTTGTCGATTCTTCTATCAGGAGCTTTGTTAGTTGAAAGTGCGGTAAGCGTTACAGATCTTACTCTGCGAGCGCAGATGCCTGCCATTGCTACACTCACCATGCCTTCTAGCGATCAGGCATGGGAAGAGATGGTTGCCTATTATGGAGAAGAGGGTGAGCTCCCTGGACTTACGGTTGACCACATCAGAGAGATAGGCGCTCTGGAGTACGTCGATGATTTCGATTACTCATTAGAGGGGGTAGTTTACAGTAACAGTTTTGTCCGCGCATTTGATGAAGCAAAATTTGCTCATATTGAAATGCTGGGTGAAGATACGGTAGATCTCTTCAGCCTATCGCACTGGAGGGGATGGCAAGACACAGGGCTTGAGCATTTTTTTCTTAAAGGCGTGAGGAATCCATACATTTTGGATATTAAGACTGGCCTGATTGAGCTGAGCGAAGGTCGTAGTTTTACTGCATCAGAAACTGAAGCTCTTTCGTACGTAACTGTTGCCAGTCGTGATTTCTTGGAGGCGAACGGATACTCCCTCGGTGATTTTGTCACCTTTGACCAGAGGATCTATCTGGATGGAACATCCTTTGACGAAGTCAGCGACCCGCTGCACACACGGCCAGTAATGTTGGAACTGGTTGGCGTATTTGAGAATCAGTTTATTCCTGAGGATATGCAAACGCAAGATGATGTTTTCAAGTACATCAACCAAATTAACCAGTTGTATGTGCCAATACCAGTCATCGATTCGCTTGTTGATACTATGTGGGAAGCCATGTCGGAGCATGCGCCAGAGGTATACATGGAGGCATTGGCAGCAAGAGAAATTGAAGAGCCATATCATCATGGACATGTTCTTTTTTACTCAAAGATCCAATTTATTTGACGGCTTTTAGGGACTCAGCGCAAGAAATTCTGCCTAGATTCTGGGAGGTTGATGATTTCACAGACGCGCATCTCGTTATGACCACTTCGCTGGATATGATTAATGAAATGGCAAGTTTGACTGTTATTGGAACGATGGCAGCAACAGTGGCGATTACCTCACTACTGATTATGCTGTTTTTGCACGACCGAAAAAATGAAGTAGGAATTTATTTGTCCCTTGGAGAAAAAAGGGTCAATATAGCTGGGCAGTTTCTTGCTGAGATTATGATTGCCACTGTTATTGGAATGACCTTAGGTTTATTAGCCGGAAATCTATTAAGTGCAGAGGTGTCCAGCATGTTGATTGAGCAGGATATGATAAGGCAGCTAGAAAACCCCACCCGAGTGGTTGATGGAGTTGCACCAAATCTTCGATTTATGGGATATAGCACTCATATGTCTCCTCATGAGATGCTAGAGACTTTTGAAGTGAAGATGGATATGGGAACGGCAATTCAATTCTACTCCCTATTCCTTACATCAGCCTTTTTGGCGGCGGCAATTCCACTTATGATTCTAGTTAGAACTCATCCTTCCAATTCTTTCTTGCTGGGTATCAGGAATGACGATGAGTAAAAATGAACGCATCGTGATTTTTACGACCTGCTTTATGGCAATTCTCATAGCTGCCTGCGCTTGGGCGTATGATGTGTTCGAGGTGGGTGATCTTGTCAATGAGCCCGAAAGCCAGGAGCAATACTCTGATGATGCTTATGTGCTGGCGGAGAAAAAACCTTCGGTAGTGATGCCAATCAATGAGGAATTTGTGTCAAATCCTGCAATGAAGGCTAACCTGAGGTTTAGAGAGTTAGATCTTCAAGTAGAAAGCGAAACAATTGAGCTCGATATTTATCCCGGGCAACTTGGCGGGGAAATAGTGATGGAAACCCTGCAAGATCAAGTTGTCGTTCAGGTAAAAAATGGAAGCTCAAGGCGAAGTAATCTGATGCTCATAATTCTTTACAATTATCAGATGGTTGATTTTCGCGTGTCTGGCGCTGAGGGCTACAGTGAAAATTTTCTTTTCGGGCTGGACCCTCAGATTGAAGTGGATATTCCGCTCCAAATTGCTTCAAGTGTTGACAGCGACTTGGCTGGTGGCAGACTGACTGTCGCACTTATCATATCGCCCGAGCGTCACGCAGCGACTGACTCAGAAATTAGATGGGATTCTGGAAGAATACTAAATTTAGTTGTTGATTATGGCTTTGAGGACAGCGTGCAAATCGACCATCGGGCATTCGAGAAACCAAGAGAGTCAGAGTTCCTTGCCTTTTCAGTACATCCGGAAGAGGAGCCGCACAAAGACGGAGTTATCCCTAGCTTTGGTAACGGTGATACGTGGGAGGTTGCGAGCGGCGATAGAGTAGAGCTGAGCTTTTTTGCCAATGCGCACATCACAGGTCTTTCTGATGTTGAGTCGTATCTCATTATCACTATGCTTGGGTGGAACCAACTGAAAATGAGTGATCAGCCCTTCTTGTTTGTCGACAACGGGGGTCGAAGGAATGATCTCAACAGCGGACAATTTGGACGATTTGAAGTCGTGGCGCCCGAAGCACCAGGTTTTTATGAGTTCTTTGCATTGTTGATGCCAAATCCGTTTTGCAGTAACCCTTACTACAATTTGTATCCCCCTGAACGTGTCCGTTTCACCGTTGAAGTCATTGAGTGATTCTGTCAGTGCTATGAGTAAATTACGCAATCTACAAGGCGCGGAGGTTGTAACATGAATCTACGTGAGCGAGCTTGGGCTAGCCTCAAGAGGCGACTAGGCAACTTTGTCAATCGCGGTTATGCCATTTCTGATGCCCCTGAGGTAAGTCAGGCGGCTTTGGTGGAAGTACGAAGCATTCGTTCAGGGGAATCCCGAAACATCTTATTCCCTTTTGGAAAGTCTAAAAATGTGCGCAAGAATACTGCTGCGAAGGCACTCATCACTCCCAATTTAGTCAGCTGCAAGATTCTTATCGGAAAGAGGATCTTTGGAGGTTGTGATTGTTAGAGACCTTGGTGAAATATGAATTCTGTTAAAAGGATTGGGCTCGGTATTGTGAGGAATCCTGGAAAAAGCATCACCATGCTTCTTATAGTGTTTGTGCTCGGATGTGTTGTTTCAGGTGCGCTTTTGGCAAGCTTTGCACTGAATAGTACTGCCATAACAGTGGTCGAAACAATGCCTGCTATGGTGACGATAGAGCCCGACCTTGAGGCTTTCGATAACTATTGGCTCGAAGATGGTGCTGAAAGCATTTCTGCCATTCCAGAGCCTGACTTGCTGGAACTGATTGGAGCTCTACCTCAAGTAAGTCGCTACGATTATTCGGTGATGTCGACTCTCATTGGCTCTGCTAAAAAATTTCAAAGATACAGTCCTGACGGTTTGCCAGACGGTATATCTGGACTAGGATATATTGCTTTAGAGCTCAAGGGGACCCAGAATACAGTTCCAATAGACTTGAGTGATGGTGTAATCGAGATGGTTAAAGGTAGGACATTTACTGAGGGTGAGCTCGAAGGACCGTCAAATGTCGCAATGATTTCTGAGAATTTCGCCAGCATAAATGAGCTGGGAATTGGATCAATTATGGAGTTGGAGAAGCTCGCTTGGACTACTCCGGATGTTGTAAGTACAAAATTCTTTCCCTATAGCAGGGATGCTGTTGAGGATGACATTGTCGATCGCAAGAACTATGTACTTGAAGTTGTGGGTATGTATTCACCAGTCGTTAGGTTTAACACGGGCAGTGAGAGTCTTGACATAATGCTTAGCTCTGATGCAGAGAATTTCATTTATGTCCCAAATGCTCTCGCATTAGGAATTGAAGATTGGTTTAGATCTCGGATGTCAAAGCTGCATCCACATGATCCAAGCTTTTCATTCAGCGTTGATGAAGCTTCGAGTTGGATGCAAAACATATTTATTCTGCACAACGCAGAAGAGATCCCTGCATTTCGGGAAGAGGTAGCAGCAATCACGCCACCATTCCTCAGGGTAATTGATCCTGTCGGCAATGCGGCGAATGTTCATTCAGCGATGGGATTTTTGGCAGAATTGTCGCAAAGAGTTCTGATATTTGGCACCGGTGCATCCTTTATTGTGTTGAGTCTTGTGACGACATTCTTTGTCCGCGACCGCGAGCGAGAAATTGCTATTATTGCATCTTTGGGCGAAACTCGCCTAAAGATGTTTACCCTGATGATTTCGGAATTGACAGCAATTGCTTTACTGGGCATCACTCTTTCATTGGGTGCTGGATTCTTGATTGCTAGCCAAGTTTCACGAACTACGCTCACTGAAAAATTGACCACTTTTGAATACGGTGGTTATGGTGGACGCGCCCACATTGAAGAATCTTTGGGTATGATGGGGCTCAGTCCCGGTTCTGTTGCCGCAGAGACACTGAATGCCTTTAATGTGCCGTTCGATGCAATCTCAATAGTGACAATTTATTTCGCTGCTATAGCAGTAGTGCTCTTGTCGACCATTATCCCATTGTTTTACATTCTTAAAATGTGTCCACGTAAGCTATTAATGCAGAGGGATGGTACTTGATATGGGCGTGGTGAAGAGGGTTTTTTCAAGTATTGCGAGGAATAGGGGCAAGTCGATACTCGTTTTTCTCATTGTCTTTGTTTTGGGTTGTGTTATCTCGGGTGCTCTTGCGGTAAGTCAGGCAGTCCATAACACCGATGCAAAAATCAGAGCAAGCTTTCCGGCCTTGGCCTCTGTCGAGATAGACAATCATGCCTTGAATGAATACGTCAATGCTACGGGGGGAGAGTGGCCCGAAGACATGGCGGAACTCTGCTATGAAGTCCTGCATGAGATTGCTGCTCTGCCTCATGTTGAAAGCTATGAACTTTCTGTTGGGGGCAGCTTGCTTAGCACTACGGTTGAACATTATGTCCCCGAGGGAAATCAGGGTGACATGCACGTGATGGGAGACTACAACTCTTTCGTGTTAACAGGCATTCACAGTGCCACTCCTCTGGACATCAGCGAGGGTGTCATTGAAATGGTGCAAGGCCGAATGTTTAGCGAAGTAGAACTTACGAATCTGTCTGCTGTGGCTATCGTTTCAGAGAATTTTGCTCGCGTAAATGGTCTAGGTGTTGGGTCTACGCTCAGTCTAGAGTCAGTGGTGTGGGACACACGTACGGTGCGCGATACGGGCTTTGACGACTCATTCTTTACTGAGGACAATATCCACGAACAACGTCTTCATGACTTGGAGGTTGTTGGCATATATGTCCCCCTGATAGAGTCCACCCGTGCAGATCAGTGGTCTGGTGACTGGCTGCGGTTCGAGCGCGAAAATCGCATCTATGTCCCCAATAACTATGCGCGTGAAGTCAGCATATGGCAAGCTGAAAGAGAGATGCAGCTCTTTCCTGACGAAGAATGGTACCGTGACAAAGAGCCAGATGACCTCGTGTGGGTTCAAAATGTTTTTCGCTTGCATGACATAGGTGATATGTCTGCTTTTAGAGCTGCCGTTGAAGAAATGACTCCCCGTTTTTACACTGCCCTTGATGCTGGCAGTGAATCTTTGGACTTTAGGTCCTCGCTGGAGTCATTACGGAGTCTTTCCAATATTATCTTGGCAATTGCAGTAACGGCATCCGTGCTCATACTGAGCCTCCTTATTACTTTAATCCTGCGAGAGAGGAAAAGGGAAATTGGTATCTATCTTGCACTCGGCGAAAAGAAGACCCGCGTCATCTTTCAGATGATGGCAGAAGTATCGGCCATAGCCCTTATTGCCGTATCCCTGGCCTTGATTGTAGGAAGTGCCCTCTCTGCAAATGTTTCTGAAAGCATGCTCAGAAATGAGCTCATTACGGCACACGCAGAGCTTGCTCAACGGGGTACCAGTGTTGGGGGTGTGCTCGACAGAATGGGAGTCATGGCACATGCCTCACTTGATCAGGTTATGGACGCTTATCGGGTGTCACTGGATACAACAACGATAATGCTGTTCTATGCTGTCACTTTCGCCACAATTCTAGCTGCAACTGTTTTGCCCATGATGTATGTCGTAAAGCTTAACCCCAAAAAGATAATGATGTAGGCCAAGCCTCGAGAGGACAGGAAATGAATTTCTTAAGCGTTCAAAACATCAGTTACTACTTTCAAGATGGCGAGGAAATGCGATACATCTTAGATGACATTTCGTGCAGCTTTGATAAAGGCAGATTCTACACCATCGTGGGTGAATCTGGCAGTGGTAAGACGACCCTTTTGTCATTACTGGCAGCTCTTGATAAGCCACAGACAGGTAAGATCTTGATCGAAGGCAAAGACATATCCTCTATTGGCTTTGAAAGATTTCGCAGAAACAAGGTAGGCATTATCTTTCAGTCCTATAACCTCATTCGCTATATGACAGCAGTAGAAAACATCCTTGTCGCCATGTCGATAACTGAAAATGAACTGCCACCTCATCACAAAGAGGTCGCCTATAACCTGCTCGATTACCTAGGAATCACCCGAGAGAAGGCAGACAGACTCGTCACTAAGCTATCTGGTGGGGAACAGCAGCGTGTTGCCATAGCGCGCGCCCTTTCGACCAATGTTGATTTGATACTAGCTGATGAGCCTACGGGAAACTTGAATGAAGAAATGGAAAACGAAATAGTCGGCATATTTCAAAAGCTAGCACATGAACACGGCAAGTGTGTAATTGTGGTCACGCACTCCCGGCAGATAGCACAGCAAAGTGACCAGAGCTACGTCTTGCATAAGGGAAAGCTGAGCTTGCATGAGTGATTTCTTAAGGCAGTTTGAAGAAAAAAGCGATCCCCTAGAATCTGAAACCAAAGATGAGCCCAAGGTCAAGGGGCGTCGTGCCATAGCAAAAACAGCCCACAAAACAAGGCGCGACAAAGGCTACGATAAGAAAAAGATAGTACGCTACCTAGCCATTGCATCTTCTGTTGCCGCTGTGTGTCTGCTTGCCTTTGGAATCTTCTACTTCAGCCAAAGGGTAGAGCTGCGAGATTTTGTAGGATCAAATGTCACAGAAGCCAGAACCTGGGCCATTCAAAACAGAATCACGATTGAAGAGCGCGCCGTCTACAGCCTCGATTATGATTCAGATATCGTGGTGTCTCAAGATAGGGCTCCTGATTCAAAGATAAACCGCGGCTCAGTCCTGCGTCTAGAAGTATCCCGTGGTCCCGATATGACAGAACATGTCGAACTGCCAGACTTTGCATCCATGCGCACCGCAGAGGTGCGCCAGTGGCGACAAGACGTCAGGGCCATAAATTCGAGCATCGTTGAAGAATACAGCACGGAAGTCGAGCAGACACACTTTATCAGACTTGAGTTTACGAACGTCGCGGTAAATGCTGACAACTACACTAGAGCAGATGGTCTGCTCATCTACATGTCAAAAGGTAAAGAGGTATTTGAAGCAAACATCACCGTTCCTGACTTTCTAGATCGCTCCCCTGAAGAGGCGCGCCAGTGGGCACGTGAAAATGGCATCGAGCTTACTATAGAAGAAGACAGTCATGACTCTGTCATGGCAGGACATATTTCTGCGCAAAGTATTGCAGCAGGCCAAAGGCTTGCCCGGCATGACGAGATGACCATCACCCTGTCTTTGGGTAGAGCCATTATCGTGCCAAACTTTTCTCGCATTCCGGCAGATGAAGCAAGCTACCCGGGACTTGATATCGTCTTGCACAGACGGTTTAACACCTCAGTTGCTTTTGGCAGACTCATATCGCAATCGATTTCTGCAGGTACTGAGCTTACAGGTGATGGGCACCGGATAACACTGGTCTATTCGCTGGGTAGACCCTATATTGAAAACCTCATCGGCGAACCTGAGTCAAGACTGGCGGAGTATTTCCATGTCTTTAGGGCCGGGGGAGCAAGCATCACCTACACGACCACTTATGTCGATTCTCATGAGCCCAAGGGCACTATAGTAGGCATGTCAAGATTTGCCCAGTTTGTATCGATGAATGAAAACATCCGCATACAGGTAAGCAGGGGCAACCTCACCCCACCTCTACCACCAGCCAATGAGGGCGAATAAGGGTAACGTAGCGTACTTGACAGTAATGTTCGTAAGAAGTATATTATTTACGAACATAACTGACAGGTGGTGAGCACCATGGAGCTGAAAGAATCTATTGCGAGAATTCTAGATGAGCACAATGGAGTCTTAAGAGCCTCTGATGCAAAACGTGCGGGTATTGACTACAAAGAGCTGCAACGACTGAGTGAAGCAGGATTGCTTGAACGTATCAGTCGTGGCCTGTATATCTCTGGATCTGTTATGGCGGACGAATACCTTGTAGCTCAGCATAGATGTGGTAAGTGCATTTATTCTCACGAGACAGCGCTCTATCTTCATGGGCTTTCTGACAGAGTGCCGCTTCAGTTGATGATGACGATTCCCAGTGGTCACAACACAAGAATGCTCAAAGACAAAGAAAGCTTCCGCTTTTTTTACTCAAAGCCAGGCCTTTACAGTGTCGGCATTGATACAACTCTCTCTCCATGCGGAAACGCTCTGCGTGTCTATGACCGTGAGAGAACGATTTGTGATTGCATCAAGAAAAAGGACAGCCTGGATATCGACCTCGTACTGTCGGCGGTCAAACAATACATGGCCGAGAATGAATCCGATTATGCAAAGCTGCTCAATTATGCTGATAAACTCAAAATCCGTGACACCGTGAAGCAATATATGGAGGTGTTAGCCTGATGAGTGACCTTGCTTTTCCTGTAGATAATCCGCAGCGGCTCAAAGAATTGATCAAGAAAGTGGCGCGCAAGAATAATCTTGCGGCAAATACGGTGCTGCAGAACTACATGATGGAGAGATTTTTGGAGCGTGTTTCCGAGTCCCCATATTGCGATAACTTCATCCTGAAGGGCGGTTTTCTTATAGCTGCCATGATTGGAATTGACCTTCGCAGCACTATTGATATAGATGCAACTATTAAGGGCGTCCCCGTCAGTGAGGCAGAAATACTGAAAATCATTTCGGAGATAGTAGCCATTCCTGCACCCGACAATGTGAGCTTTGAGATTAAGAGCATTAAGCCTATACATCCGAAGGGAGAGTACGAGGATTTTCGACTCGGCCTCGTGGCAACATTTTTCACGATGCGCACTGACTTGAAATTAGATATCACCACTGGTGATGTGATAGTACCGCGTGAAGTTGATTATTCCTATAAGCTCATGCTTGAAGACAGAGCGATTCGGGTCAAAGCATACAATCTGAATACGATACTGGCTGAAAAAATCGAGTCAATACTTGCGAGAAACGTAGCCAATACAAGGGCTAGGGACTACTATGATGCATACATTTTGCTTACGACCAGACAGGAAGAAATAGACTCAGAAGAGCTGCTTGATGCGATAAAGCGCAAGGCCGAAGAGCGAGGCACCCTCAGGTATATTGAGCAATACGAGAAGTATCTCACGGACATTCACGAGAGCCAAGATTTGCTAAGTTACTGGCAGGCATACCGCAGGAAATATCCTTATGCAGAAGGTATTGAATATTCGGCGATTGTTGACACCTTGACGAGAGTATTCAAGTGAAGGAGCGTAGGCAATTCGCTGATAGCAGACCGATAGCATGCTTGATGAGCTTGAACAGGTGGCGTTACTAAAGAAAATAGCCTAGTTCTTACCCACGATGCGCTAGCTGAAATTGCGGAAAACGATTGATTGGGTACGCTCTAGGGTTTTTCTGGGACGAGCACCTGTAATTGTGCAGGGAGGGTACTGACTTCAAAGTGCGTATCCCAAAACAGCTCGCCGTCTGCCTGCGCGACCAGTCTTTCACCCGTGGTTGAGCTAATGCTTGCTTCGGTGATTTCACGGCGATGATAGGCCTTGAGATTACTGTGCTTACCCGTCACGATGAGTGGGAGGCGCGCCAGGGTTTTAGGCACGGTGAGGGAGTCTATCCATGAAAAGGAAAGTGCGCCGCTTGCTGTGCAGGCTCCCGGATTAATGGGGATTCCTCCTCCGTAGGTTTGACCGTTGGTGGTAGCACACAGAAGCACGCGCGCATCAATGCTTTCTGCTGTGCCGTCGCAGCTTGAAGGTTTGATGGTCAGCTCGATGGGCTTGAGTTTCGAGACGATAACCTTGAGCAGAGCTGCATAGTAAAGGCGCAGTCCCGACCAGGCTTTTTGTGCCTTGTATATCAAGGTCTGCTCGACGACGTTGGCATCAAGACCGATCGAAAAGCTGCTGGCAAAGTAGCGATCATTGACCTTGCCCACATCAAAGGATTTTGTATGACCTGCGAGCACCGTCTGAATGGCGACGTCGGTGTCAGTGGGAATGCCAAAGCCGCGAACGGCATCGTTGCCAGATCCTGCACATATCAGACCCAGTGCTGGTCTGTTCTCTTCAGCTAGCGACATCAGAGCGTTGACGACTTCGCCGGTGGTTCCGTCGCCGCCTACTGAAATGACATAGCGTGTGTCATCTGCGATGTGGTCTTTGACCAGTTGCGTTGGGTGGCCGGTGGCTTCTGACAGCTCTATCTGATGCGAGACATTCGCAAAATGGAATTGAATCAGCGGCAGCAAGGCTGCTGCCTTGCCGCTTTTCGCTGCTGGATTTATGATTATCAGGTATTTAGCCATGGCGGTAGGTGGTTTAGACGGCTCCTTGGGCTAACATGGCCTGGGCAACCTTCACAAAGCCGGCGATATTTGCCCCGCGTGCGAGGTTGCCAGGAACACCGTATTCTGCTGCAGCTTCGCTTGCTTCGCGGTAGATGTTTTTCATGATGCTGTGTAACCTTTGGTCAACCTCATCATAATCCCAGCTCAGGCGCAGTGAGTTCTGACTCATTTCAAGGCCACTGGTGGCAACACCGCCGGCGTTTGCCGCCTTTGCTGGTCCAAAGAGGATGTGCGCCTCTTCAAACACTTTGATAGCGGCAGAGGTACAGGGCATGTTGGCAGCTTCAGCCACCAGCATGAGCCCGTTTTTGACCAGTGTTTTGGCAGCTGCTTCATCCAGTTCATTTTGGGTTGCAGCGGGTATGGCGATATCGCAGGCGATGTCCCAGATGCCACTTGAGCCCTCTATGTATGAGCATCCGCGCTCTTTGGCATATTCAGATATGCGGGCGCGACGGACTTCTTTGACCTCTATCATCAGGTCAAGGTCGATACCCTTGGGGTCGTGGACATAACCGCCAGAATCAGACATGGCCACAACGGTGGCACCCAGATCTTGAGCCTTCTTCATGGCATAGATGGCAACATTACCTGACCCCGATACCACGACGGTCTTGCCTTCGAAATCTTGCTGGATGTCTTTGAGCATTTCTTGAATAAAGTAGCAGGTGCCATATCCGGTGGCCTGTTTGCGCACCAAAGATCCGCCGTAGTTTAGACCCTTGCCGGTGATGACGCCCGTGAACTTGTCGTTGATGCGCTTGTACTGCCCAAACATGTAGCCCACTTCACGTTCGCCCACGCCGACATCACCCGCAGGAATGTCAGTGTCTGCACCGATGTGACGTGAAAGCTCTGTCATGAAGCTTTGGCAAAAGCGCATGATTTCTGCTTCAGATTTCCCCTTGGGGTCGAAGTCTGCGCCACCCTTGCCGCCTCCCAGGGGCAGACCAGTCAGCGAATTTTTAAAGACCTGTTCAAAACCTAGGAACTTGACGATGCTTTCATTGACGGAAGGATGGAAGCGCAGGCCACCCTTGTAGGGGCCAATGGCGCTGTTGAACTGCACGCGGTAGCCGCGATTGACGTAGACGCGTCCGTTATCTGCAATCCAGGGCACGCGAAACTTTATCAGGCGTTCTGGTTCGACGATGCTTTCGATGATGCCCATGCGTATGAACTCGGGGTGGCGCACAATGACGTCTTCGAGGGACTCGAGCACTTCGAGTGCTGCTTGATGGAATTCGACTTCACCACCATTACGAACCATCAGCCGCCCCATGAGCTTGTTCAGGTAGTTGCTGCTTAAGGTACCGTAGGTGGTTTGGACGCACTCTGCCATGGAATTCTCCCTCACTGTACGTAAGACTTTCGCTCCGACATTGGTGCCCCCAGCAGGATTCGAACCTGCGGCCTTCTGCTCCGGAGGCAGACGCTCTATCCCCTGAGCCATGGGGGCCGTAATCCGTAATGCAACTCCTTAAATTTATCACAGCAAATCGCCTTTTTACCGTTCGCATTTGTCGTATACTATGAACTTATGGCGAGAGTAGTAATGAAATTTGGGGGCACCAGTGTTGCCGACATCGACCGCTTGAACAAGGTCGCTGCGCGTCTTATCGAGCGCGCCCGTTCAGGTGATGATGTCGTTGCCGTCGTATCTGCGATGGGCAAGGTTACTGATGACTTGATTGCGCTGGCGCACGACGCCCATCCCCATCCCAGCAAGCGTGAAATGGACATGTTGCTGTCCACCGGCGAGCAAGTTTCGGTGGCACTGCTTGCTATGGCGATTCAAAACCAGGGCTATGAGGCGATTTCTTTCACGGGTACTCAGGTGGGGATTATTACCGATTCGGTCTATTCGAAGGCAAAAATTGTACGCATCGATGCGGCCTGCGTGCTCGAGGCGCTTATTCAGAAAAAAATCGTCATCGTGGCAGGCTTTCAGGGTCGCACGATGGACGGTCATATTACGACCCTGGGTCGTGGTGGTAGCGACACGACGGCTGTTGCGCTAGCTGCGGGGATCAAGGCTGATGCCTGCGAAATCTACAGTGACGTCGATGGCGTCTATTCTGCTGACCCGCGCGTGGTGCCGCGTGCGCGCAAGCTTGACGTGGTCAGCTACGAGGAAATGCTTGAAATGGCAGCTTCGGGCGCAGGCGTTTTGGCCATGCGCGCCGTCGAGTTTGTCCGCAACTTTGATGTCGTCCTTCATTGCCGCAGTTCATTTTCGCCACCCGGTGCTGAGGGTACCGTTT
>Ga0131853_10002094_pt1 | contig 35838 bp, 26 predicted proteins | sample TergutLab28metaG_FD_92764 | JGI IMG/M metagenome (GOLD analysis project Ga0131853, IMG submission 92764) | Labiotermes labralis P1 segment gut microbial communities from Petit-Saut dam, French Guiana - Lab288 P1 (version 2) (version 2) | ecosystem: Host-associated > Arthropoda: Insects >... | reverse complement strand
GAGGCCTTCAGTTTATACAGCAAGCCGATGTGCCACACTTTGTCGAACGCCTGGGCGACGTCAAGGAAGACCGCCGTGCACAGTGCGCGTTCTTCAAGGCTTATCACGATCGCATTGACAACATGATGCGCCTGCTGGATAGGAGAGTGGCCGGGTCGAAAACCAAACTGGTAGCCGGGAATGAGGTGGGAAAGGTCCACATCGGACCGAAGTCGCTTTAGGAGGAGTTTCTCAAAAACCTTATCGAATCATATAAACAGCAAAATTTTAGAATTAAAGACCTGGGAAGTTCTGATTTTGCTGCAACATCATGCCATTTTTTTTATTAAGTTAAGTCAAAATTGCTTCATTTTCAAAGAACGTATTAATACAAGTAGCCACAGATGACAAATGTGGGAACTCCGAGCGACATTTCGTACGCTCAAACTCGGCTCATTGACATAGGACCGCAAAATACTTATCTAATTGCAATCAGTAATGTGAATATACCGGAACAAAATACTTTAATAACTCCTCCAGTTTCACAGTTTAAATCAGACACATAAATGACACATGCACTCATTTGCCTCCATTTATTACCAACGGTGACAACTAATGGAAACATACCTCCATTCTGCTTGTATGTTTTAACGGCCAGCACATGTACAACTTCACCTTTTTTTACGTTACATCCAGTCAGTATGTTAACATCTGATATTACTATAAGCCTTTATCAGTTTACGCTTAGCACGTACCATTTCTCTATCACACCGCAGTGCCCAACTGGTCAGTAAAATTCCCGCACACAGTTTCAGTTCCTCCGGGTCATCTCGCAAACAGAAGCCACGATTCACAAAACGAACAGTAGCAGAAACATAACATACTCTGTTACTGTCAAAATAAAATGCTTTCAGAGAACGAAATTGACTTTTAGCGACATTCACGAAACCTTCGTCTGATTGCAGACAGACAGGATATGTATGGGCCTGCAAAACAGAAGGGAAGATGCGAGACTCCGCGTTCTTGTTTTGTGTAACGCAGGAACACAAATTTTATTACTGAACGTCTAAACCGCCGGTCATCAGCGCGGGCATATTAACCGTCTATACAACAATACGAGCAACAGGAGCGGCCTTTCTAAGAAAATTAATTAATTTATTTATTATTTATTGAATGACTATTTCACTGATTCATATCATACAGCGCGTTTCTTGTATTGTTGTTCTCAGCATCACAGATGTCACGGGATGTCCCGGCGGATTCCAACTTTCTATGCAATACAGCCGCCGCGTGCGGTATGGCGATAAAAGAAAGACACTGTATATCGTCTAAAGGTTCAATGGACAGTGAATAATAAATTGGGAGGAATTTAGAAAAATTTCGTTCACTGCCTAATTTGAAGTACTGTCCGGGCATTTGTGTAGCGGTGCTGGGGACGGGATGGAAAGCTGGTTACAAAATACGTACCGCAGAACAAGATCCGAACCTGGGACCTTTTAAATATAAAGCAGAACTGCTACCCATTTTACTTTGGTCCTGCAGGATTATCCTCACCCTTTATTGCAGACAGTAATATACAAGAGAATTCTTAAGTCTACAAGTAGGAGAATGTCTGTAACAAACGTTAAAAGTATCGAATTAATTTCAGTGTATTCCAAGATGTCATGTTTTTTATAGTCACTTTACAACAAAAGAACTTGGCATCTTCTAAAATAGCGAAATAAATTCGCTCGTGTTAACACAACTACGAAAACACGAAGAAAATTTCACATTACATAAAATTCAGGCTATTGATATGTAGGTTTAATAAAATAAAATACTTGCGATAAAAAATTTGTGAGAAAAATTTCTCTTTCAAAGTAATGAAGACTCTAAGTGTTCGTCGACCTTTGTACAAAGAAGGCCGTTGCTAAGTAGGTTTCAATTCAAAAATACAGTTGTAAAAAAATAATTTGTAAGGAAAAGTTCTCCTTTATATAAATGAGAATTTTAAGGGTTTACCGCCGACTTTTCACACACAATTGCCTCATGATGACCCTTAAAGTTTGAGAAGTGGAAGAATTTTACGTACACAAAAATAGTTGAAATAGTTGTGTTGACTGCGTTATTCCTGGTATTCAATTTACGAAATACAATGGCATGGCCTCCGTTACGAAAGATCAATTAAATGCAAATTGAGTAAAATCTCAATTTAAATCAGGGGTGAGAAATTTTTCCCAAAATATAAAAGCCAACTCATAACTGTAGGCGCGAGAAAGGTGACGTGAAGCAAGTGGTGTACTGAGGACCCACAAATATTAGCAGCTACCGTTCAGAATTCAATAGACCGGCGACCTACTCCTGGGATTTGTGCACTCCTGAATTAAAGAGTTTATCGGTGGCTGTAATATATAGAGGTGGAACAATGGAAAAGTCATGTTCAGAAAGTATAGCCAGGTACGTGATATGTCAGATGTTCTTCAATTTCAACAGGCGTTACCTTAGCTTCAATTGGGTTAATGCTGTCCTCGTGCTTTACTTCGTGGCGTTCATCTGAAGTGTGGCTTACGCAGTTCCCCCCAGAACCTCTTGTATATCTATCGCCTCACGATCCGGGATACCTCAGTACAGTGACCAGGCTACGGGCTGGACGACCGAGGAGTCGTGGCTCGATTCCCGACAAGTAAAGAGACTTTTCTCTTCTGCAAAGTATCTATACCGGTCTGCGTGTCCGTCCAGCTTCCTCTTTAGTTCGAAAAGTGGGAACTTTTCCCCGGAATAAAAAGCGAGTAGAATGTTAGGCTGATAACACATCTTCAGCTGGAACAGTGGATATTGAAGTATGGTCCGCAGACCTGGGTTCCGTAGGCTAATTTTTTTATTTCTTATTAGAAGTTTGCTATCAAAAATATAAACCCGAAGATACGCTTATATAGAACTGTAATTTTACCTGTTGTTTTGTATGGGTTTGAAGCTTGGTCAGTCTCATTGATAGGAGGAACACAGGCTGAGGATGCCGAGGAAGGTATGTGAGCCTAACAGGGAGGGTTTAACAAGAAAGTGGAGAAAACTGTTAACGAGGGGCTTCACACAATTTATTCCTGACCAAATATTATTGGGGTGTCAAATCAATAATGAGCTGGGCGAGGCATGTGGCATGTATGGTGAACAGGGGTGATGCCTAAAGGATTTTGGTGGGGAGACCTGATGGAAAGAGGCCACTTGTAACGCCCGGGCATATATGGGAGGATAATATTAAAATGTATCTTCAGGAAGTGGGATGGGGGGGCATTCACTGAATTCAAATGGCTCAGAACAGGGACAGGTGTCATGTGCTCGTGAATGTGGGAATGAACCATCGGGTTCCATAAAAAGCGGAGAATTTCTTGAATGGCTGAAGAACGCTTAGCTTCAAAGAAAGGATTCTGCTGAATGGAGTTAGATGTTTGAGTATTGGTGTTCAGTATTTTAATATCCCAGAAAATCTGTTTATTTGGAATAATGGTGCCATACAGTGACATCTGAATTCAACGAGGTGTCCGGGAGTTGTCTTTGGGGTCCACAGCCTAAGGTCGTGTATGGAAGGACGGTGTGCACACTTGGTTAAAACCGTGCAAATTGTTCGTGGTACCAGCAAGTTTGAGAAACAATGAACCACAGCCAAGGCTAAGAATGTGTGGGGCTTTAACTCAATTTTCAATTAGTCTCCTTGGCGCAGATCTAGCAGAGTTTATTGGAACAACAGACCGAGAGCGCCTTGTATCACCATCAGTCACCTCCGCGTCATAATTATCATCATTCGCGCTATCCTGTAGCAAATATCGCGGCTGGATGGGTTTAGCACTAAAAGGTTACTATTTTCCTCAGGCATGCCAAACAAGTCCTAGGATAGTTCAAATAATGGTCGTTTTGGAGGTTTCCCACCGTGCAGTACCGACTTGCTCCAACGAAACGTCTGAACAAACTTTTTCACACGATGTAAGAACCCAAAAAGAAGCAATCACTTGAAAAATAACTGTTGTTAACACTTAAAAATATTTCTGAAATAACTAACTCCATGGATCAGGGTTCTTCTTGAGAAGCAAACCGTTCCTTAACTAGCCAGTAAATTCACCGCATTTTATGCAAACCGAAGCTGCAATACCGCATTTATAAGACCCCGCCACTTACCCCAAACGTAAGCCACATCAATCCATTCCACACGCCATCCCACTTCTTGAGTATCCACTTTAATATTTCCTTCCCGTCTAAGCTTAGGTTATCCAAGTTGTCTCTTTCCCTCAGGTTTCCCCACCAAAATCCCGTATGCAGCTCTCCTCTTCACCATTTGTGTCACATGAACCACCCATCTTATTATTTTTTATTTAATCATTCGAATAGTATTTTGTGAGAAGTAGAGATCATGCAACTCCTTCAGTTCCTTCTTACCTAATTCTGGGTTAGTAATTTAAAACATAGCTATCTCTTCTTTCTACATTTTTCACAATTAATAACTCGTCATAACCCTCCCATCAGACCATGCATATAGTGTGCTATAGAGAAAGCCTTTATTTTTTTATTACATTTTTTTGGCGCAACAGCCCCCAGTGGGCCAGGGTCTCCTCTTTCACGAGCTTTCTAGATCACGCACAACGGTGCGCCACATTCGGTAGGACTAATCTGGACGAGTGATTAGCTCGTCGCAGAGACCTCCACCGGTCAACACACAACACTTACAACAGACAGACAGACATCCATGCCTCCAGTGGGACTCGAACCCACAATCTCAGCAGGCGAGCGGTCGCAGTCCCACGCCTTCGACCGACCCTGGGACCGGCCCCAAAGTGTCTTGAGATAAACCAAAAATTAAAGTAACCTCTTCAACCCTCTTTACCTGATCTATCTCTACGTTTATCGGAGACTATGGCTTCCGCATGTTAACAGAAATGATAATGGTTAATAGGAAGACCAGAAAATGGTAGAAATAAACGTCACTGAAAAGAATGCAGTAAGTCGCAAATATTGCTACAAGTTCAGAATCTCAGTATATAAAAATAAAAAGAAATGTGTTATATGTTACATTACTGTTGACAAACTGCGTTAATAATCTTACTAATTTATTGAAAAAGTGTTTTCCTTTCGGAAAGTAATGCTGCGCGTCCAAAGAAATGCTTTACTCCATAGACTGCATGATGGAACAATTTTCCGTTAAAATTACCGCGAGCTGTGAACTACTTCTGTTTCCTGATACAGCCCTACCCGCTCCAACTTCACGCTCGAATGCCTTCACACATACTGCTGACACGATATAAATAAACCTCAATATTTTTCATGAAAAATAAATTTCCTAACTTCTGTTCTAGACATCAATATTGATCGATCTACTAACCACCAAACTATCTTAAGGCAACCTATTAATTCTTTAAAGCCAGTGGTTACTATATATACACATCGTGGCTTAACAGTAACATTTTCTACATCATGCCCACAAAGCACATTTATGTGTCTTTCACTGATCTCAGAACAAACAACAATTATTTCTCTACACGGCATTAAGAGACTGGTTTTTATAACTGAGACGGAGTATGACTACTGAGCGGTACGGACTGAATTTTTTAATATAATTCAGCTTCATTTCTGTCTGCAAGGGCGTGTCATGGCTCAGGAGATTAGTCGCCGGCCTCTCGCTGAGATTTTTGTTTTCGATCCCAGGCCAGTGTGGAAAAGGGACACTGGGACAGGTTTTTCTCAAAGCAGTCAGTATACATCCGGTAGGTCCTGCGACCGGCCATCTCACTAAGGGTTTTCTTGGTTTTCCTCTGCCTTCAAGCATATGCTGAGACGGATCCCAAGTTCCAACTTGCTGCTGATTCCCATGCAGCCCTTCCGATGTAAATTCACCACAATTAATCCCTTTGTTTTAAAGTTCACGAATTACATACCTATATACTATATATATTTTTCCAAATTAGCACTTCAGCACTCGCCAGTAAATGAAAATCCATTTTATACTGGTTCTGTCAGAGTGACGAGCAGCCCAAGCATGGAAATCTTCTAACAAAGTAAAATTGTTTCTCTCCCGTCCTTAAACAAAACAATCTCACTTCTCCCTTGGCTTTCCCCTTCGTCTACTCTTTTCCTAGATCTTACGTCCCTCCCTCCCTCTGATGCCTGTAAAGGGCTAATAGCTTATACAAAGTGAGGTTCAAAGGTACAGGTGCTGTGCAACGAATGACTGAAGCATCAACCTACCCATTACACACAAAGAAAGAAGCAGAGATACAGCTCCCCTCCCACCTGCAGCTTTATATGTACTAAGTTAACCATGAATTAGAACCGATTAATTCACAGAAAACTGCACGTCGTTCTTTCAACGGCGAACGTTTTATAGCATCGAAATAAATGGAGACATTATCGTGAATAGCACGTGGGAATCTGTAAACACAAAACTGAAGCCTGTTGGAAGGCATCGACCACTCCACCATTCAACCGGAGAAGCTGAAGGAAGCCAAGAAGACTGATGCCTCTCATTACTGCTCGTTGGTGGAGGTGGAAACGAACTGTAGAGCCCAGAGGGAGGTACTGACATGAAACGGGAACCGTCATGGAGGTAACTCGTATCCTGTCAGGAGAAATTAAACACTCACTTATGAGTTAATTCTTTAATGTGAAAAGTCACATTACATGTGACGATCTATCGGTCGGTCAGACTTCGTGTCGATGACCCGACTTTAGTCTGTGTATTTAATACTGTTATCCGTCAGTCTTGAGGTGCACACACTGATGAAAGGGTGGTTCAAAGACAAAGTAGCATTACTTCCATATCCAAAGCTCCATGATTTCCAGAGAAGCATACTTTCTGAAGGCCTCTAATCTTTTCTCTTCGTCTGTCTGGTAATAGGTGCATTCAGATAAAGATAATTATGGAGCACAGATGGAATGATACTGACAGGTAAAGTCGAATTACCTGGAGGGAAATCTGTACCAGTGTCACTTTAACCACCAAAAACCGCAAACATACTAGCCTGGAATTGAACCCGGGACTGACCAGTGTGAGGATGGCACCTAACCCCCGGAACCAGGGCACGGCCAGACAGACTTAGTGGAAGTACTTATCTATCGAATGCTTCCCGATTTCCGAGACAGCACTGCATTATGAAAGTTCCTAGGCTTCGTCCGTATATCTGGTAAGAGTAACATGCAGACGAAGATGAGTAATGAGCATTGGTGTAAAGATACTGACAGGGGAAACCTGAAGTACTCAGACAAAAACCAGTCTCAGTTGCCAATTCATTCACCGCAAATCCTACACACAGAGACCTCAAGTTAATGTGATTTATATATAAAGATACAGCTCGTACTGCGCAGTAAACACACTCTGTCTCACTTATCAAATTCAATCAATTAATTATGTATGGGGTAACGTCACTGTTTTTCGTGAGATCCATGCACAACACACAAATGAACTGTGTGGGCAGAACGTGGAAATTTTGAACATTAAACTTAGTGGTACCTAAAGTAACCAGTGGGCTTTGAAGGGTTAAACATGTTATACGAACCAAAATTTCCTCATGTTTACTCTCTGTAACCACTTGACAGATTTATATGAAATGTTGTTACGAGGGACCCACTCTTGAAAGTGGTTCGGTTAATTTTAACGGTTTATTTCGGCCTAGTATGGGCTATACTTGTGACTCGCGATCTAAGGCGGAGAACTGAGGCCAATTGTTTGTTGGGATTGCGGGTTCGAATCCTGCTGGGGACATGGATGTCTGTCTCTTTTGAAGTTCTGCTCTGTGAGATAGAGGTCTCTGCATCCGCCTGATCATTCGTCAAGAGGATTCCTATCGAGTGTGCAGAGTCTGAGTATGATCTAGGAAACTCACAGAGACCTGTTAGTCAGAAGATGCCTGGTTCGAGTCCCGGTCGGCTCGTCGACTAACCTGAGGTTTTCGTGATTTACTCAGTCCAAGATAATATCTCAATTGGTCTACAACTGTTTTCTTCCGAATCCTTCTCAATTAATCTTTCGTTAATCCAACTATAATTCAACGTCACATTAAGATACTGACTGTACCATAAAATAAACCACTAAAGAGGCCCATCTTGAGGTTCACGGTTATCCTTAGCTTTTCCTTAGTCGCTACAAATAAATGCTGAAATTTTGCCTTGACACGAATAACTTAAAATGTTCACAAAGAGAGGTAAAGGTCACCTACAATAGGCCATGAAGGCCCAGAGGGGTAGCAACAGTATAAATCAACAATTTCTATAACCTCTGCCCTAGATCGGGGTGGGTAGTCAACGCCACGCTCCGGCCAATTTACCCCCGGGAGAGAGACTTGTTACTCATTTTACAGGAGGTTGGGTGGGCCTCGGGGCCGGTTACAAGGTTACGGAAAATCTTGACTTCACGGGTATTCGAAACCCGGACCGTCCAGCATATTATAGAGTTCCTCATAATCGGTTTTCTTGGTAGCTCAGCCGAAACGCCCCTCCGGCACTTTCCTGCAGGCACTGATAAATTGGTCTGAGGCAATATTCGAAAGCAGGACATTTCGTTTGCCAGTAAAGGAAGGCAAATGTTGTTCACACGAAGTTGTTGACGCGTTACGAGCGGTCGGCTGTGCGACAGGCTGATGACATGTGACCTCACCCATCATAAACTCAACATGTCCAACTCCACCCTTTACCCACCGTAATTAGGTTCTTACTGGTTTGGCGTCACACCCCAAAAGGGGGGAGTAGTGTCAAGTGTTAAAATGAACTTTACTTTAATTATAATATTAACATGAAGGTAGCAAGACAGGCACTGCACGTACAACGTAATATTGAGGCGCGCTGGTGCAACCATTGTTGCAGTGGACAAGCAATAAGTAATACATATTCTGAGTGTGTTTCTGTAGGGTTAGTTATGCAACATCCAATGAGCACGATCCATATTATATTATCATCTGTGGCCTGTCCGGCTCAAACCGTATTTTGCGACATTATCTCATTAAGGACTCGATTTTTGTAGAAAAAAATATTGAACCTAAAATGCGTGTTCTGATTTTCTCTAGAAATTTTGTCTGAAAGCTTTATCACTCTAACAAGTATTCAACGACATATTTTCATAAATTTGCATAGGTCTTCGCGTAAAGTACCCGTTATTATTATCTTATTTGAATGAAACTTAGAGTTTTCTCAAGAGAGTTTCTAAAAACACTCAAGTATCAAGTTTCATGAAAATCCGTCCAGTGGGAGCCGAGTTGTTCCATGTGGACATCAAACAGATATAACAAAGGTGACAGTCGCTTTTCGAAATTTTGTATCAAGCATCTAAAAAGGAAATATTTTGCCTGCACACACCATGAATGCATAGAGAGTTAGAGAAAGTACAGCCCCATTCATTCTTAACCTCAGCACTAGTGAAGATAAATGAATAGAAACACGCCCCGGCCGCTTTACTCCCTAGATATAAACCTCTACGTGAGGCCCAAGGGCCTGTCTGGACGCTTTAAGAGAAAAATCTCTAACCCATGCCGGTAATCGAACCAAGGTTCCACAGTCGTTGAGCCTTCAGCCTAGTCACTTCACTCACTGAGCTGACCCGGCTCCGTTTAGTCAATGTGTGCATTTCCCACGCTACAGATGCATTTTATAAGCTCTTTAATTACGTGGGCACACTAGTCCCTGTATTTAATTAGGCACCGAGCTATGAAGCCATATGGGAGAATGGAGGTTCAATCCACATGTTCTTAACCTCGTCACTACATAAAGACTGGTAGTCAGCTCGAAGCCCCAGCCACTTTCCCCTCGGAAACAGTAGGTTAGGGGGCTAGTGCGGTCCCAAAATTGGTTCATCGTTCTGGAGAAGAGAAAAATCTCTTGCCCCTGCCGGGATCCTAACCACAGCTCTTTTGTGGTCCAGCGCATAGCCCCGTCACTACTGCAGTTGTTTTTATTTTGTAGTCTGCACTGACAAGGTTAAAAAGGAAACACTATACAGGAATAGTATCTCACCAAAACAGTTGCGGGTTCGATGCCGGCAGTCGCCACTGATACAAAGGAAGAACATAATGACACGTATCTCTGGCCACAAGGACAACGCAGGAGTACATTAAACTTTGGAAACGCCGAATAATCGACTTCAGACACTGAACGGCGTCAAGCATAATTGTCCCGAACCTGTTTCCGCCAACGCAAGGAAGCGTACATTTTATGGACCATTTCTTGGAACAGTATGGTCTTCGCAGTGTTTCTTCCGTTACTCCAGTCCTAGGATAACTGAAAGTCATAACTCTTAAGCCGTCACCAGCTGCATTTTCATTTCTTATAACTGCCTCAGTGTACATTATCCAAGTGATATTTCACATCTCTTAGCGAAACGCCAAATTTCCATGGCAACTTCTAATGAATAACATTACTGACTCCCGTTTCTAAGTTTTATGAATGAAAATCTCTCATCTCCCCCTCCCATGCTCTGTCTTCTTCCCCACACCCACTTGATTTTTATCAACTTTCCTCAGTCAACGGATGTTATCATTAATTCCACCTGCTCTAGGACAGTCCACAGGTCTTCTTGTGACAGTGAAACATGGAATTTTCGTGGCAGTTAAAAATTTTAGAACATTATGGGATAAAGATGATAAGGATCATCGTGAGGGTTGCTAAGTAAAATAATACTTATAACAATACATTCGAAGTCTAGTAGTCTCAATCCACTGTCTTCTCTGTTTATCTACAGCTCGTCTTCCCTCTGAGTAGTACTTGCACTACGCTCTTACTAATATAGTCATCCCCCATTGGATCCACTTGTGTTAGACACTGTTATCTTTTTAATAGCCTCAATTTCCTTTGTCTGCACGGTGTAGGCCAGCTGGTAAAAGAGACTACAAAGTGCGAAACAGTTCATGATAAACGTTAGGTCGATTAGGGGAGAGCAAACACCCAGTACACCGTCTTGTCTTGCGGGATTCGAACCCACAATTGAGTGACCCCAGACAGGTACAATCGCAAGCTAAAGAAATGTGGTGGTGATAGCAAGTTAATCTACTTTTATTAAAGGTATCTTTTTTGTAGCCTGTTCTGTGGTGAGAACATGCTATAATATTTAATGCGACAGTATACGAGTAACATTACCATAAACAAGTCCACGCAGCGTAGACTTTATTGAGGAACTAACACGCATAATAAAAAAGTTAATCATCTTTTATACAATTCAAAACGCACATTACAGTGATCGCAACAATCCGGCACTGAGCCACATAATAGCAGTCCACAACCTAATATTATTTTTAAAATACATTTTAATATTATCCTCACGTCTATGCCTAGGTCCGCCAAGTGGTATTCTTCCTTCAAGCGTCCCAACTAAAACTCCGTATAAATATCTCATCTCTAAGCTTTATATTGTTCATTCCGTGCATTCCGTACGAGTGTCATCTCTATTCTACTTGCCACAAGCGATGCCACAGCCACGCGCATCGTAAAAACGAGTACTAATGAATGCGAGCTGAGTATAAAATGGCTAAGGCTTATTTTGAATCAAATCGCTAGCAATTACTTTAACGATACAGAGAAACCACACAACCTCCATTACGATAGACGTTTAGAAATTTCTTTCATATACAAGATGCAACTTAAACATTTCAAGTCGAAAACTGAAGGAAATACTTTTTCATCCAATGTCCCGATTTCCCAAACAGCGTTGCATTCTGAAAAGTTTCCAGACTTAGCCCGTTTGTCCTTCTGCTAACAGCAACATACAGATGAAGACGAGCGTGAGCATTGGTGGAATGATGCCGACAAGAAAATATCTAAGTACTCGGAGAGAAACCTGACCCAATGCTACTTTGTCCACCACAAATTCCACATGGCCTGGCCTGACATCGAGCCGGGACCTCCGAGTTGAGAGGCCGGTGACTAAATTAATCTGATTCACATTTTAAGATTCAGCCCGTACCGCGCATTAAACACACTCCGTCTTAAATACAAAAACCAACCAATTAGTTAATTCCATATAGGGAAATAATTTCTGTTTGTTCTGAGACTAATACAGAACACACAAATACACTGCGTGGGCGGAAGGTAGAATTTGTGAATGTTAAACTTGGGGGAACATACAGTAACAATGGGTCTTACAGGGTTGAATAACCGCACTGGACTGCGTTTTCTATTTCGAGTTGCAGGAATGACGTCATACCAAGCACTCACAGTATGTACATGTTTCAAATATAGGGATATGTGGGTTCAACTAACAGATCGGTTGAATTTGATCCCGCTATTCGGTACACGAATTTCTATTTTCTATATTAAAAATACGGTGGATACTGCAGTGTTCACGGCACAATCATAATATGCCACCGCTAAGCCAAGGATGAACACAAATGCACGACTGGACATCTAGCTTCACACAATCCCACAAATCGAGGCCTGTTCAACAGAATCCTAAAATCGTCTCCAGTGAGACTGGCCCACGGTTGGCATTGGAAAATACTTCCCAGTCTCTACATGAGGTGGCTAATAAACGCACGTTCACAGCTATCCCTAGACAACAAACTAACCGTACACAAGGCAATACTGCGACCCACCTGGACATAAGGGATAGAGCTATGGGGATGCAGCAAGCCATCCAACATCAAGATCCTCCAAACATTCCAGTCAAAAATGCTCAGAATGATCAGCAGTGCCCCCTGGTACGTCTCCAACCAATCCTTGCACAGTGACTTCGATATCCCGCACGTAACGGAAGTGGCTCGAATCAACGCCAACAAATACAAAAACCACAGCAATGAGCACAGTAATCAACTGATGTGAGCTCTCTTCAACCCCTCAGCCGACAGACGACTCAAACGATTATGGCCGGAAGATTTAACTCAACAGCACAACTCCAGTGAACCACCGATGGATGGTGCCTGCCTCACAACCTTTTCTTACCTCAAACTTACTAATTACTCTATCTAATTGGGTAGATTCTAATTTTCAATATACAATAAAAAAAACAACTTCCCAGACTCAAGGGTTCTAAAACAGTGGTAGAGTTCGAACCAAATTTCTGAGCAAAACATTCAATCCGACAACGACCTTACAGTTCTGAGTAATGGCTTAAAGGCCGTCAAACACAATTAAGTTTTATGTCATACTATTATTTAAGTTACAGCCGAATAACTGTACAAAACATTAGGCGCTTGATTATAAAATTAACATCCTTAATTCAAGTCTTCTGGTTTGTTACGCTCTATCGTTGGTGAGTAGTTCCTGTCTGTTCGAAATGATCGCAGTGCCTTCAACGCCAGCAGTCCAAGATTGCTTCACCCTGAGAATGAAGCCACTATGATTCTTCGAAACGTCGCGAACCATTCACCCAACGACACAGCGCCAGAAGAACTTAAAACCTCAGCAACATCGCTGTGAGATCCTAAAATTTATATCCTCCACATTCATTTATGGGTCAGGCATTATATATGTGCTGCCTTCCAAATAAAGAGAACTTTCCAAATAAAGAGAACTAAGGATTAAATGAAATTATAGTTGCAAATGGACACAACTTTTGTTAAGCATGAACGATACACGCATTCCCAAGTTAATGTTCGAATACAACCCAAAATTGCCGATGAAAATAAGAGCGACCACGTAGATCCTTCTGAGGTAAGGACCGGTCTAATGGGAGGGCCAGCCGGTACCTGCTCGGGGTGCAAACCTTTAAGGGACGCTAAGACGTCTCTGGAATAATCGTATATATCGTGCTATTAAACGAGAGTTTCCACACGCGAAAGAATTTTTCCGAAAAATCCTAAATTTGGGCACGCGCCCTCAAGAATTTTCCCTAGCCCAATACTAAGGCCAAAAAGTTTAAAGAATGTCTGTTTGAAGACACGCCAAATTGCCAGCCTTCCCGGGGTGCTCACATGTCTCGGGCCAGCCCTGTCTGAGGCTATGAGCAATCGATTCTTGGTTTGTTTAACGACACCTTTTCAGCTACTCAGATTGTTCACTATAACAAACGGTACGACGAATATGACTGCCAAATGGGACGGTAAAGTGCTACGAGATATCAATCCATACGCATGTAAAAGAGGAGAAATTCATAAGAACATTCGCAGGTCAACCCCAAGACAATTTTGGAAAGCTGGATTCCACAAGAACAAGGAATTTCTTGATCACCTGAAAAAGCAGCAAAATTTCGAAATAAATCACATGTCACTATGAGCAACACGTAAACACTCAACAATTCCAAAAATCGAAACGGAGGACAGTGCAGAAAATGCTATAAGCCTCATTTAACATCGAAATAGGTGAGATTATGATAATCTGTTTATTTGTTCGTTTCAAAGCTCTTTATCAACTGAACGGGGTCTGTTCAAGAAGTTCCCGGAATGACGTATCTGCTGGAGCGAGGCTGTGGAACTACTGGCTGCTACCGGACACTGTCGTGCTTAAGTAGCTTGCTGTGTTCCCGCCAAATTCCCTGTCATTTCTTTCACACTCCACCTCGCAAGCACCATAAAACGGCCCGGTAAAAATGTTTATTCAGTGTTTATCTTGACGATGTTTAAATAAATTGCCCGTTATCAGTTTCTTTAAATCAGATAATAACTGTCTTTACTCGACAACGAAATATGTTCGGACTAAACCGTCACAAGATCCAGTCTAGGAAACCACGCCCATAACAGGACTTAAATTGAGGTTGCGCGCGCATTCCGACAACTTTCTGAACATCCTTCGTAGTTCCAGCAGTAATATCCGTATAATGTCAGCATAAAGATTCAAAACCGGCACATCCCACTACATAGTAAGGAAACCTAGCCACTGCATAACGTGTTTAATTGTGGTGATCGTGAATGGTACATCGAAAGTGAGGGAGGAGGTGGGGGGAGGAATAACTGCCAGTCAAATGAGCCAAGTTTCGAACCCTTTGCCCCCTGACTATACAATCATATACCTTGGTGGTGTTACTGGACGATCGAAACACGAAAAAGCAAACCTCCATCAGTTGCATTATATTATTGTTTAATTACGCCGATCCCAGTGGCCACGTGGTCTAAGGCCAGCGTCTGCAACCGCTCGGTTTTTGGGATTGCGGCTTCGAATCCCGCCAAGAGACATGGATGTCTGCCTCTTATGAGTGTTGTGTGTTGTCAGGTAAAGGTCTCTGCGTCGGACCGATCACTCGTCCAGAGGAGTCCTACCGTGTGTGGTGTGTCCGAGTGTGATTGCGAAGCCTCGATAAAAAGGAGGCCCTGGCCCACTAAGAGCTGTTAAGCCATGGCAAGAAAAACACATCGGAGCGCAATACCCGCGTCCTACATACAGCTCTCCACCAAAGTACGAGTGTGCAGTAAAAATCAATGCATGTATAAATAACGGAGTAATAACACTTCTCACACTAATATCGAGAAATACAATTCACATGTTACTTTTCGTATCGTGTGGGAGTAGAGTGGAGAGAGTAAAATTTAGCCTAAGTTGTGAGAAGTAGAATGCCACTCATGTAGTTCTAAAATCTCCAGAAATACAGACATGAAGAGAGAAATTTGTGAAACCCTTACCCTGCTAATGTGGAGAATATGGTTGGGCTTTTAATAATGCCAGCAATTTTAACCTGTACTAATTTGGTAAGCTACGTTTGGCAACGCTGACAGCCCTCTCTTTTTATTGTCTGCACAATGTCTCAACCCTCAATCAATCGTGCAAGGCGTCCTGTGTCATTTGTGTGTAAACACTTAGCTACTGAAATCCTAATCAGCCATGAATGCGTGTCATAGGTCTTGAAAGCCTACTGCGCAGTTATTTGAGTCTTGAATTTAGTCAATGGAATGGAATGTTTAGGTCATTAAACATTATGGTATTACTAACAGGAAGCTGAGTAATGATTCTTAGGTGTGGGAAAGAAACATTTCCTCCAAGTACCTTCCACATGTTCGACTTCTGTCAGTTGAGATTTTGCTGTTCGACGCATTAGTTGCGCTGCAGTTTTCCTCAGAATGCAGTGTGGTGAGGTGTCTCGTGCGAAACGGGCTCGTCTGCTGTATCAGAATCAAATACGAGAAACTGTAACAGATTCGAATAGCGACGAGGAAAAATATTACGCATCTGACATGGGGGATGATGAGGAGCCACGCCCACCTTCACGACAGTCTTCCATTTCACAGCCTCCAAGCCCAGATTTTTCCGTCAGCAGCTCTGAATATGAGGATGAAGTTGGTATTGTGGCAAGTCAACAGCCACAACCCTCTCAGTGGACACTGCCCCCTGAAACCTACGAAGGCGTGTATTGCACACCTTTATTGGGGCCCGCAACGGGAAAAGCAGTGAAGGTGCAAACATAACGAGAGAGACCGCTCCAATTTGCGTTCTTCGCGAAAATTATTTTACTGGCTGTGGAAACGAATTGCTGCTACCACCAGTTCTTAGACAATTTTTCCGACGGACCTTTTCTCCAACGTGAGGTGACAAGCGGAAATGTCTGCGTAGAAGATGGTAGAAGGATTTGGCCATACACTGTACGTGGACAACTTCTTTTCCTCCCCTGACCTGTTTGACGACTTGGCCCAGAAAAAAAATTTCCTGTTGTGGGACAGTGAGGCTACATAGAAAGGGCCTGTCCAAGGACCTCAAACCCAGACACTCAGACTGCAACGTGGTGACATTCGAGTAAGGACCAGGGTTAACTTGACATCTGTGGTGTGGAGGGTCAAGAGAGACGTGTACCTCCTGACAAACATTCACGATCCACCCAAAGAAGACAATTATCGCAATGAACACGGGAACGCGATAAAGCCGGCAATTGTGGCGGACTATAACCGTCAAATGGGGCATGATGATAATGCAGATAGGATGGCCAATGGCTACACAGCCACCCATCGAACATGAAGTGGACAAAAAAAGCCATTTTTCTACCTGTTAGACCTGGCCATTGTCAACAGTTACATCCTCTTATCTTGATGTGGTGGGAAGAAAATCTCATACAGAGATTTTCGACTCACCCTTATCAGAGAGATGCTGGCACGGGCTGGGCATGAGCCACTACCATCCATGCCTGTAGGGAGACCAGACCCAGCTTCTACTATCATCGGAAGACTGGACACACGTCACAATAAGCACTGGCCTGGCCGCAGTTCCACGAAACAGCGATGTCGCGTGTGTTCAGCAAGGGACCTGACGCGAACTGTGATGTTCAAATGTGTCAGGTGTGACGTGGCGCTTTGTGTTGCGGATTACCACACAAAGAACACCTTATAAGATATATTTTCTTCCGCCCTCCGTACAAACAGTTGGAGCCTCGACCACAATTTAAGTAAAAGAAAATGGATATTTACAAGTTTTTTTACAAACTTATCTTCTCCATCATGTAATAAGGATATTACAGCATTTGAAGGCACACTGAGCAATGTCTGTTTCCTTCCCCACAAAATGCTTTTTGTTTCACAAACTCATCCCGCTTAGTTCTCAAAATATTCAGGTTTTTCGAAAAGCATGCGCAAAATTTAAATTCCCGCAGAATAATTCGGCGACCTGGGACTTATAGACGGGATTTAACTCGGCGTTAAAGGGTTATGGGGCTAATTACTGAGGAAGCAGTGTACGAGTAAAATGTAATGTCCACCAAGATGGCAGAACTGGGGTACTTTGGAAAATTTTTATATAGAGTAAGATGAAAGTTGGAGAACTAAAATGAGGAAAACAGAACTGGAAACACGGATGGAGAGGGTAGTGTTATTTTAAATACTGTAAAGGGGAGTAATTGGAGTAAACACTCCTGGGTAATGGGTGTTGGTAAACAATCAATGCGCAATACGTCCTGCGACAAACATGGAGTTAGCCCTCTGTATTCTGTATTGTATCAATGTGTTTGTGACTCAATACTATTGTGTCATATTACTCTTCTGAATTAAAGCAGCTGAAAATAATGGCAGCAACCACCCACAGAGCACAAGTACAGTAAATCAGAGTGAAGTCTACAATTAGACGAGACAAACATATATCGACCCACATTCATTAAGCACATATATAGAAGACCAAAGGCACTAAAATCAAAGGTTGCAGAAGGTCTTTTAGTGACACGCAAAGGCCAGAAAAAATCGAAACGGGACTCACCAACACAGATCGAGGGGCGAGAAATTAGGTCGTAGTAAAGTCACTTGCAAAATGTCGTGCCGTCCTCTTCAGCCATTAACATTTCTTACAACAAAGTCGTTACAAACAAATAACAGCAACTTCAACAAAAAAAACACAAAACAAATTTAACATTCACACCTGGACGTTCTTCTGTTCAATCGCTGTCTACTGCAGCCTGCATCACAACTGTTTACCACAGCGCTCTACGTCGTGCAACGGATAAAGGGGGAACTAACAAAGCCGATCAATTGCGTACGGTAATACCTCTCGAATATTCACGAACATTCCACACGTATTGCAGCGTTGTGTTACTTCAATGAGTAACTGTGCACACACACAGATGCCTAATACACCATTCATTCAACAGTTTCAGGGTATGCTACACTGATTCGTGCCTTATATTAAGGGGTTGGAAATAACACACCGACGTTTCGGTGGGTCGGGGAGCAGACGAATAATAAAGATGAGCACAGTCCAATAAAAACTGCTTTCATTCCTATGCCGGCCTTCCAGCTATTAGCCATTCCTTGTACTGGCTGCGCTACTCTGATGTACCTCCAATCAAGGAACTCGGACATCAAACCTGCAGCCTGTCACTGCACTAAACAGTGCCTATGACTTACATTTGAACTATAGTAAGTTGCACCCAAACAGTCCGCAGCTAGTCACTGCACTCAGGGGGGGAAAACGGGCATACTGTTCATAATTGAGCTCCAGCTGCCCTGTCAGTAGCCACTCATAATGTGAAATATCGCGACAGTATTTCAGTCGATACAAAGACCATATTAAGAGATGGAAGTGGCTAAATGCTGGCAGTTTCTAACGAAGCCATCATCAGACCAAAAAGAAAGCTAAACAGACTGCATTACCGGACATATTCGATCAAGGGCAATGCCTCATCACTGAAGAAACGCAGGATCCCAAATTCTTTACGCTGTATAAATTCCTACATAAAATAGTGTGTTACCACATTTTTCATATTTTGCCAAAATTATTAAAATATTTTCCTGGGTCTTAATATATATATATATATATGAGAGCACAAATTTTCCAAACATCTGGGTGCTACCTTCAAATTATTGGCGCCACAAGGGTGACAAGCATGTTCCATACTCAGGACCCACAAACGTCAGCTGCTACTGCACAAAATTTAGTTGCCACTGTGACCTGGTGCATGGGATTTGTGAACCCGTCTTAGAAATCGTAAATGTAGGTTGTGTCAAAATCAAGCACAAAATTACTGTCATGTTAAAAAAAAAGTCACTCTGAACTTACACCTAATAACAGTTTTCCTCAACCAATTTCACATTTATATTTTTATATTTTATGGGACACAAAAAGAAACCTGAAACATAATTCAAATGAGGATTGCATTGCAAAACGCCTTCTATGTGCGCATTCTTCTATCAACAGCTCTGAAAAGACAGTAACATGTGGTGTGACAAAACACAGCTCAATTTAGAACAATCAAATACTACAGAGTGAAGTGTCAATACAGAGTAAGTTGCATTCTTGTATATCTGAAATGTCACTGTTTAAAACAATTGAGGATGAAGAACACCTCACTCTCCAAATGTTCAAGTCTCCTCAAACTGGTACTGTCAGTCTTGAAAGAACCCAAGTATGGGCTCATACCTTCAAACACTTCAGACTGCCTCACCAAACATGGCAACAGCAGGTTCTGCACCTGCCTCATCACCATCACAGTTTCTTCACCACTTCCACTTTTCACTGACCAACAGTTTCTCTATTGTCATGGTGCCTGATGCCTGTTCTTTCACCCTCACCCACAAAATCTGAGAACTTAATCACTGAGTTTTAAATTTACTTCCTACTGTTCACCACTCCCACCCCCTTATCTTCTTCAGTCTTTATGACAATATGTTCTTGCGATAGTTTGCAATTGATTCAAATGTCTCTTCACTTCCACTGCACATAATTATGGCGTTATTCATACAGCCCAACACCGAGTTTGTAAACACAAGCTCTACACTAAGGCTCAAAATGGCATATGGACCAAATCTTAATGTCTTAAATGTGGGCAAATGTAAGACTGAGAAACTTGTACCAAGAAAAATCCAACATTTATACAGGGTTTTGGCCAGGACCACACAACATGAAAATACAGGAAAACCTTAAATTCAGAGCCCTCACATTGGGATTCTGCTGTACTGTACACCCCTTGGAGAGTTTTACTGGCCAAGCACTGCACTATAAAAACAACACATTTAGTTCTTCAATATTATCGACTTCAAATGTGACCTCCAGCTCCCTTAGTACCACAGGTTTAAAACTCCCTAATCTGGGAAAATAAAGGTTCATTAAGCATGTATAATCAATATGAATGTAGATGGAAGTGAGCAGTCAGCTTCATACACAAAATAACTAACTCCATGGAGCAGAATCCTTCCTCAGAAACTAGCAAGTCAAGATATCCCCCACATCTTATGCAACCTGGAGAGTCATTACCACATTCACAAGTGCTCACCACATGTCCCCATCCTGGTCCAGATCAATCCAGTCCATGTTCTCACATCCCACTTGTGGGAGATCTATTTTAAAATCATTCTCCCATCTAAGCTCAAGTCTTGCATGTGGTCTCTTTCCACCAGGTTTCCCACCAAAACCCTGTATGCACCTCTGCTGTCCACATACATACCGCATGCCCGGCTCACTGTATTCTTCTTGATTTTATCATCCAATTTACGTTTTGTAAGGAGTATAAATCATAAAACTCCTTGTGATGTACTTTTCACCACTCCCCTGCTACCTCGTCCCTCTTAGGATCAAATATCTTCCACAGCATCCTATTCACAGACACCCTCAACCTATATTTCTCCCTCAATACGACAGACCAAGTTTCACACCCACAAATAAACAGGCAAAATTACAGTTCTGTATATCTTGATATTTTTGGATAGCAGACTGGAAGACAAATGATCCTGCACCAAACAGTAGCAAGTATTCCCTGACCTCAACCTGCTCTTAATTTCTTTATTAAAGCATTTTGATTTGTTAGGGCTCCAAACATTTTTAAAAAAACTCTTCCACATCTATGCAAAGCCTACAAACATACCTGCAATATGATTACATTCACATGTTACCCTCTTTCTATTTCACCAGTTCACAGGATGTTCAAGTATTCAATGAAGGTAACTGTCAACAACAAACATATGAAGATACAGTTATGTATCTGAATGACTGTTTTATTTCGGTGAGTACACCAACACATGTTGACAGAAATCTGGAACTTCTAATATAAGTTTCAGACATATTGATACAGAAAAAAAATAAATAAATAAACTGAGGCAGAGCTGCTGAAAGTACAACTGAAATGATCTGACCATGTCAATGCACCATACAGCAGTACTGACAACATAGAGGTGACATATGGTAATAATGTATTCTTCTTTTGGGTGATGTCCAAGTGTCCAAATTTCATGTGCCAATGTTTCAGAACACTCTCTCTGTTCCATCTTCATAGGTCGTATTCACAAGATCTATGAAGACGGAACAGTCCGAGTGCTCCAAAACATTGGTACACAAAATCCAGATGCCAGGGCATCACTCAAAAGAAAGAATACAACATTCACAACATGGAAAAAGTTTGAAATCAAGATGGTAATAGGTTACTGATGTGTCAAAAAATGAATATAAAGAAGCATGTACTAAAAGTTAAAATTAAGTACCAATGTCATTTTAATCCACTGTATTTAAGATATCCTAGCAAATATTATGTCATGAAAAATGCAACTGTACATGAGTAAATTATAAAATATTATTTGGGGTGCATCTAACACCAACATACTACTACTGATCACATTTTTAATGAATTTTTGGGCACCTATTATTCTGATTGACTGGTTCAACCTGACAGAAAGACAATTCTTAAAACCAAGTGACTGAAAATACAACAAGAGTAATTAGTGGTGAGAACTTGGACAGACAGAAATAGCAATCACAGCTTTGTTTAGAATGATCTGAGTTACCATTACACTTTTCACCACTATGCAGGAAAAAACTAAAGATTTTCCATGACTTTCTGTCACACAGAACAAGTATCTAGTTTTCACTATTTATTTTTTGCTACTAATTTTGCTAGAAAATGCAATTTCAAGGCAATGATATCATTGACATAAACACTAAAAACTACTGTTACAAATGCAATGTTTACTTGATCCCTCTGCCTTACTAATTATGAAACAACAAATACAGTAACCTTGTGAAGTTAAGAATTCAGGTCTTCTTAAGTGTGAAATTGTGTCTTGAGGTGAGTGATTCCCGATGTTTCGACATAATATGGTGCCTTTGTCTTCAAAAGCCACACATCCCAAGACCTGAATCCTGATGAACACCAATGCATGAACCTCAAAACTCACCAACCAGAAGTACAGTCACATTTTTAGGCACTTATTTTTTAAATTCTTTATTGAATTACATATACACACGTTTTAACCTGTAGTATGCCAACTGATTAACAAAGAATCTCTCTTTACTATCAGTGCATCTGGAACTAAACAATACCTTACTCCTGAGATAATTCAGGCTTCTCCCTGTCAATGTTATGCCCACTAGAATTTAATAAACCCTCACATCAGTTCTCCGTATTATACAGAACATGTATTCTTCAAGTTCTCTGTAATGTAACACTATGTTACTGGAAAAGTAGTTCAGAGTTGCAAAGGATCATGGCGCCTTCACCATGAGGGTCACACAGTCCGAAAAGAATGGATGTTTACTGACCCCTTGACCCTGAGGACGAAGTTTGAAAAAATGGAAACTATGTGCCTGCCCAGCAAAGTGTCATATAACAGAAAACTTGAATCTTCAGCAACACCACTTTCATAACCTCAAATCTCAAACTATAAAGACTATTTTAATGGTGTGTATGTTCATAAGGTGACCATCATATTTTAAAGATGATGAATTACAGGGTAATTCCCTTATTATGTTATGTAATTAGAGTAGTATACATTTTTTTTTACATTTGTACTGTGCATCGTGATATTATTAAAGTTTTTTATTCACCAACGACTGCACAAGTGATTGTCTGAAAAAACAATATTAAAATTTACATTAAAATAGCTCCAACATGTTTCGGTGCAGTCACAACATCTTCAGGGAGTGCATTATTTGTGCTTGCTGAAGTTACACTTATTAAAATGGTCAGTTAAGGTACAACGGTGTGTGATTAATTCATTGGTGATGTGGCTGCATATATTAGTAGGTCTGTAATGAATAACAGTGTGTCGTGTCAAGTACTGTAATAATAGGACTTTCCAAAACAAAATGAATCGTATCAAAATTGGCTGGATTTACCCTTGTTGGTGTGTGAATGTTGCACTGTCCGGAAGTAGACTGAGTCAGCGAATGCATAGCTGGTTATGTGACGTGTTGAGCCAGCTCATATAGAGGATTTATATCACTGACCTTCTGTGCTTCGATCAGTACGTTACAGTGGTAAAAGGCTTGCATGTAGAGAGCTTCCCAACAATTCATTTTTGTTCCCTTATTGCATGATTTCAATAATTGCAGGGTTTCTTCTGCAGTGCTGTATTCATGTCTATTGTTTAGTGTGTGTAATACACACGCTACAATCGGGTTATTAGTTCTTATGTATTGTGTGTGTGTTCTTTATGTCTTGTTGCTATTGATTTGTTTTTAGTAACTCTAGTGTTCTTGTAGCTAAATTAAAGTTAGTAAAAACAAATATCACAACATGGTTTAATAAAGTGCGTAAAATTCAACATCTGAAACCAAACTATATCAGCATCAAAATCAATGGCAAAAAGTCACAAGACAAGAAGACCACAACAAATGCGATCAAATATAGGATAAATCACGAAATCAAATTCCTTTACTGCAAAAACAGAACCTCAATCAACAATTATATCGTATACATCTACAATGAGCACATTATTGTAATGGTAGTGGCAGCATATCCAAAATTCAATCAATTCACGATTAGATGATATTATGGACACCCTATATCAGAAACTCAACAAAAAACTAGATACATTAATAAGACATACACGTCACCTATAACGACAAAACACATGCACATTTCACTCATGACTAGGAAACTTAACCAACACAAAATTCGCTGAAGAACAAATGAGTATGTTATGATTACCTTAGACATAAAAGATTTATATGTTAATTTACCAATACAAAACAACCCTCACATCACTAAATTTTTGTTAAATAAACATAACAATGTTAATATGATAAGAGAGTAAACCTTATACCTTCTTAAAGTAATCCTAAAGCAAAACTATTTTCAGTACAATAACCAATTTTTCCAACCAGAAAAAGGTATTGCCATGGGATCTCCCATTTCAAGCATCATAGCAGAGATTTACCTTCGATTTCTTGAAGAAATATATATAAAACAATGATTGGAAAGCAAAGAAATAATATACAACAAGAGATATGTAGATAACATTTTGATCATATTTGACCAAAACAAAACTGATGGAAAGACAATTATGAACCACATGAATAACACAGACAAGCATTTGGAATTCAAACTATCGGAAGAAGAAAACAATACCATAAACTACCTTTATCTTTCCATTCACAGAAACACCAACAGCAATGATACTGGAATCTATAGGAAGCCTACACATACTGATGTTACGATGCAATTAAACACATCCTCAAACACAAACTTGCAGCATTTAATTTTTACATAAACAGAATGTTAACACTACCAATCACAAAACAAGCTAAACAACAAGAATGGAAGATCATACTTGCAATAGCCCAAAACAATGGATTTCCACTGCAAATCATTCACAACCTGAAGAAGAAACTGACAGCCAAAAAACAAAAACCCCCAACTACAACAACACAACAAACCAAAAAATGGAAAACATTCTCGTATCAAAATCCATTAATATGAAAAATAACTATTCTTTCCAAACACATCAAATTAAATATAGCCATACATGCCACAAACACTATACATCAACAACGTACTGACAATACAGTTACGACCAGCACAAATTCCAGCGGGATATACAAACTCAAGTGTAACACCAACAATGCATATGCAGGACAATCAAGCTGATCAATAGTAACAAGACATAAAGAACACACACACAATACATAAGAATAACCCGATTGCAGCGCATGTATGACACACGTTAAACAATATACATGAATATGGCACTGCAGAAGAAACCCTGGAATTATTGAAATCATGCAATAAGGGAACAAAAATGAATTGTTGGGAAGCTCTCTACATGCAAGCCTTTTACCAATGTAACATATTGATCAAAGAGCAGAAGGTCAATGACATAAATCCTCTATATGAGCTGGCTCAACATGTCACATAACCAGCTACGCATTCCCTGACTCAGCCTACTTCCAAACAACGCAACATACACACACCAACAAGGGTAAGTCCAGCCAATTTCGATACAATTAATTTTGTTTTGGAAAATTCTATTATTACAGTACCTGACACACTGTTATTCATTACAGACCTACTAATATATGCAGCCACATCACCAACAAATTAATCACACACCGATGTACAATAATTGGCTATTTTAACAAGCGTAACTTTAGCAAGCACAAATAATGCACTCCCTGAAGATGGTGTGACTGTACCGAAACATGTTGAAGCTATTTTAATGTAAATTTTAATATTGTTTTTTCAGACAATCACTTGTGCATTAGTTGGTGAATAATAAACTTTGATATTATACATGTGTCCAACAGGGTTGATCCAGTAACATATTGATTTGAAGAAGAAAGTCTGACCTTTCCATTGGTACACATATTTCTTATATGGTAAAGCTGTCCCTATGCACACTATAAATGTACATGTGAAGAGTGGAAGTACCTCTCCACCCATTTGTAACCTCAGCACTAAACAAAAGTGAATGGTCAGCTCCGCTCTTAAAGCATTTTACCACATGGAAAAGCCCTTGGTACCAACCATACAGGGACAGAGAAACTGGGTGGGAGGGTGTTGGGCGACTGCCAGTCTGGGTGCTTTGGGGATGTCAAAAATCTCTGGTCCCAGATGGTAATTGAACACCCCATTTCCTCAAGTACAACCCAGTGCCCAGCCACCATACCAAATCATCTGTTCCCAGTTCCCTCACTTCCTACATGACATTCACTGAACATCCCTGGTTAACGGAAGAAAATATGTCTCTACTGCCAGACTAAGGTCAGCCAGTACACATGATAATAATTTTAGCAGTTATGAAGTCATAAATAATACTGCAACATCATCATCACCAGAGGCACTAAAAGTATACAGAAAATTCATCACAGCTTTTCCAGTTGAAACTATTTGCATTGTTACAGATTATAACATAGTTTAAGTATTTAAATATTCAGTCTTCAATCACCAGCACAATCAGTGATATGTAACTTCCACTCTCTCGCTACTCCACTCCATATAATTCACTCTGCATACACAATTTGCTTATAACAAAATACTGTGTTTATTACCACACTGACCTCTCTGTGAAGAGCCAGTTCTATCACTAATAGTGTTACAAATGACTTCACAACACAAAAAATCCTACATTCAAATGATTTATGTGCTATTTTTGTAGGTCTCAAAATGTTTCGAAATTAGATGTGAATGTAAGGAAAGTCCAGTGCTATTGACATTTTGCATCAAGTAATAACTGCCTACCTGCAATAAAATACATTCACCCATGTACGACTGGTGCCAATATTCGCAGAATTCTGACAATTCCACCATTATTTCTTGTAAGACAAGATGGTAAGTAAATCAGCTGGGGGGATAAAATATTATTACATGGTGTATTGGTCCCTACAATTAACTGGACATTTTGCAAACATTTCTTCATTCATTTTTATTACAACAAAAAATAAGTTCTTATATATTTCCACAAACTGAGTCCCCTAATTAAATTCTGCAATATATGGGTATGGCATCATCGATGCTGATCTCCTGCAGAATTAACAGACCTTTTAAAATGAAACATGAAAAATACAATTAAAATTAAAAACCTTTTTACATGTGGTGAGGGAATTGATAATTAATCAACTCATGATTCCCTGGACTAATTCACTTAGTAAGACCAATCTGAACCCTGACAGGTGTAAGCAAGACATTTTGTCATACTTGGTACCTATTCCAGAGTGGTTCCTACTGCCTTTCTTTATACCAATTATATGCCCTTTATAGACAGCATATTTTAAAAAAGCAAAATTTATTCTTTCAAAACTTGACTCACACCTCCACTTCCCACATATGAAAAAAAAAATCTTTCTCATTATATCAAAAAAACACTGTGTGCCTCCAGTTTTCAGATGAAAAGCAGGAAACACTCCCAATAAAGAGTGACATTTCTCTTTTTCATAATCCGTTCATCTACATAGATGATATATATGTTCACTCAATTAGCAAGCATATGTTATTGCATCAAAAAATATCTTACCTTTCCCATCCTTCACCTCCTTTTCATCATACACACAATCAATTCATGTTGCATGTGCTACAACTACATATAAAAAAATAATGAAAATCAGTCTGAGATGTTATAAATGATTCCTGGAATGATTAACCATGAGCCCACCAAAACACAATACAAAATGAATGGCAAGATGAAACAACTAAATATAATAGTAGTTAATTATCTGTTTAGGAACAGGTCATCCTTCTTCTGAGAGATCCTTCTAACAGCCATGACTATTCCACTGATGACAATCAGCAATGCAGGCAAGCCTAGACCGATGCTGATGACAAAAATTACAAGCAGTGAGAAGTCTTCATCAGGGGGTGTCCCATAACCCATCATGAATGTCCTGTAATGTTGCAATGTCATAGTAGAGTAATAAGGCAATTAATATTACACAATATTTGGTAAGAGAATAGGATGAATAAGGTATAGCAGAATTACATCCACGAAGTCCCCATCATTTTGCATGACAACCATCAACACAAGTCTCATACACCTTACTATCTTCCTACCTGAGTCACACAATTGCAGCTACTATGTCAGCAGATGGATACTGGCACAACTCTTCTAACTTGTGACATTACTCATGCCTTACTGCTACAGTTACACAATCAATAACAAACATTTACATAATAACTCAGTCTGGTGGATCACATGGCTAAGCAAACTTTCAAATATAACACAAATAAAAATCAAACACATATTTCAAATCTGCAAAACTTGCTGCAGTTCCCGCAATTACAAAATGGCACCTACTGTAACTAGCTTCAGGATGGAAAGTATTCCTTTAGGAGTGAAGTTATTCAGTTGTTGAAGGAAATCAATTTTTATAAAACAAGAAGGTTAATTACCATGTTCACAAAGGCATGTCATTCAAGCCTATCATGAGCCCAATGATTAATTCCACAACTTCACCAAAAAAAAAAATTGTCCCCCTACCTACACCTATATTAAAGCTTCCTCCCTCGTGTATATATAATCACACTTCTGTATGTATTTTATTCTTTCTCCCATTAATGCCCCATGTCCCACCTATCATCGTCATTATGACATATGCTCCCTCTTATACTATTACTTTGTGTTTAGAAGACATACATTTCAGTTTCTAGCTGTGACTTCATGTGTCTCAGGCTCCAGTAGTGGTGTTCAGCATTAATAACAATAAACATGCTAACATCTCAGCAGCTGACAACAATTACGCTAAGGGAAAACCATAAATATGGAATGTGTTAACCACACAGCACCAGTCCCAATCTCAGAGAAGTAACTACGCAATAGTCTTCTGTATCTACACCAATATAAAACATCCAGTTGTAAGAGTAACTGAGCATTCAATGACCATTACCTACCAAGAAGTATAATTTGTTTTCTTGTAAAAGCCATCTTCCTTAAGACCAAATGATACTGTAGTAGACTGCACAAGAAGGTTATCCAAATTACAGCTATAGTAGGCATACAGAAGTGTATTTTTAAGATGTGCTGTATGATCTGAAACATTCCTCACTCCATGCGTCCTTGTTTCTGTGGAATTTGAAAGATCCCTTTCCTTGGCAACATAAGCCACTGGTCTCCACTGCAAATATCCACCCTTTCCTGATTCAGTTATTGGAGTCTGAAGATCCACCAGCTAAGAAGGAACAAATACAATGGTTTAGGTGTAAACAGAACTTTTTATTAATCAAACATTATTTGTATCATGCAAATCAAAACTAGAATCTAGTTGCAATAAAGCCTATTCCTCTCTGCAAACTACATTTAGATCTAAACAAATTCAAAGAAATAATAAAATAAGATTATATGAAACATTAACCAAGCCAGTACTGTGTTAGGGAAGAGTAACCTGGACCTTAACACAATTGATAGCACTAAGGCTATGTACAATTGAAACAAAAATACACGGGCAATTCCAGAAGCAACCTCCGATTGGTTGGTAAAAAGAAACACGTTGTCATAGCACCAAAGCACACGCTCAGTATTAACAAGTAATGTTTGTTATCACTGAACACCTACCCTCATACATTTTTGCTGCGTAGTGTAGGAGTAATTACTGATGACACATGAACACTATCATCGCCACTCCCGCCAGCTGTAAGGTACGTATTCTGGGACCGTAAGGGAATTCTGTTGACAGAATTCATGGCACCAGGGACCACAATAACATCAGAGGTTTATTGTGAAATGCTAAATAAGCTTCAAAGGCTAATCCAAAAAAATGGTGCAGGATGCTCACTAAAGGCGATGTTTTCCTCCACAAAGTGTGGCCCCACACCACGGCTCGCACAAATGCTTTAATCAAGCACTTCAACTGGGATATTTTCGACCACCCTCCTTACAGTCCGGACCTGGCACCAAGTGGTTACCATCTCTTCACCAAGATGAAGTCTGGTTGGCTACCCAGCACTTCCACACCAATGAAGAGCTCATGGATGGAGTCAGCTACTGGCTGCATAACTTGGCGACACCATCCTTTGATGAGTAACTACACAAACTAGTGTCACGGTACAACAAGTGCCTAAATGTGGATGGCAACTATGTGGAGAAGTAATGCAGTTATGTATGTAACTGTTTCATATAATAACATTTTGTTCTGTATTTTGTTTTGCCTGTTGTTTTGTATGGGTGTGAAACTTGGTCGTTGACATTGCGGGTGGAAAGGAAGCTGAGGGTATTTGAGAACATGGTGTTAAGGAGAATATTTGGACCTAGGAGGGACGAGGTAATGGGGGAATGGAGGAGATTGCATAATGAGGAGCTAAATGATTTTTACTCCTCACCCAATATTGTGTGGGTGATAAAATCGAGAAGAATGAGATGGGCTGGGCATGTAGCATGTATGGGTGAGGAGAGGGGGGTGTATAGGGTCTTGCTGGGGAAACCGGAGGGAAGGAGACCACTGGGGAGACCTAGGCGTAGATGGGTGGGTAATATTAAGATTGATCTCCAGGAGGTGGAATGTGGGTATATGGACTGGATTGGGCTGGCCCAGGATACAGACAGGTGGCGGATGCTTGTGAGTGCAGTAATGAACCTTCGGGTTCCGTGAAATGCGGGGAATTTCTTGACTAACTGCAAGCCAGTTAGCTTCTCAAGAAGGACTCTGCACCACGGAGTAAGTAAGTAAGTAAGTAATTATTTTGTATTTTTTTAACCAGCCAATCAGAGGTTGATTTTGGAATTGCCCTCATATTAAGAAGAATTTATGGCCCATTACATGACAAAGGACACTAGTGTCCTGGATGATACAGTGACAAATTTATAATTTATACAAAGATCTAAATATCATAGATGATATTAAAATTAGAAGATTATATTATGAGAATGGACGATGAAAGGATCCCAAAGAAGGTTCTTGATGGGAAACTTAAGACTAGTGGGAAAACCAAGAACAAGATGGGAGGACATCACCTGGAGAGACACATCACAGATCCTAGGAGGATGGAAGATACAAGCAGAAGATAGGGAAGTAAAGAGGCATCTTCTGAGGAAGTCCAGGGCCCAGAAAAGGCTGTAGCGCCATAGATGGAAAATAATTTGCAATTCTTGTATTATAGGTGCATACAAGAAGGATGTTTGAACAGAAATCAAACTTTCCTGGTGTATACATTTCCATCCCAACAGATCTATCATCACTGCCACAACAATCAAGAAGCGAGTTTGTGATAACATTATTTTCAACAATATTTAAGGATGCTGGGATGTGATACTGTTGAATGAGTGGTTTTCCACTTCAAAGGATCCCAGTTCCTTCATTTTCAGGGTCAAGCAGTTCAAGAACACTGCGTGACCCTGCAGATGAACACAAGGAAGCAACACAACATCATGACCTGCAACACTTCAAAGATTATCATGGTCTTACTTTATTTCTGTGAAGAACTTATTCCATAAGGACAGATTCTGTGTACAGTTAAATTTGTTCAATGTAATCTCCAACTTCCACATAATCATCACCACCACCACCACCACCACCATCATGTTTGTTGTAGTGACTCAGACTCAGGGATCCTGGGTTCTGTCCCTGAGTACATGCGACTGACACAGGAGAGTGGGCTATGTCGTAGAAGAGTTAAAGCTCACAACTCTCTCCTATATTGCTTTGATGATGAAATTTAATATACTTGTAGCTGTTGATAAATATTACAATAACATAAACAGTAAGAAGGCGAGTGCAGGAGAAAACCGATGCTTTTCTAAGTGACCACTCAACAGAGATGTTGGCTGGGTCGTGGTTATCGAAAGAGTCCCCCAAGCCAGCAGATGCCAGTACTGACATACAACAAGGTCTGCCCCACGTCATCGTATATCATATAGCCTTTCTCCTGCCCTCGCCTTTTACAAAAATACGCAAAGGTTACGATATTGCCATTCTAAACAAATGTACCTGAATGCGCACTCCTGCCTTCTGGGGGATGCACCTCACGTCCAGTGGGCTGCAAAGAGCCCCTGGATGTTACACCTCCTTCTCTATGGAGATTGGCCAACAGGGGGATTTATTGGCCAGTCTACATGACTTACTGCTTATTTCTTACCTAGTGGTGTAGGCTTACTATAAGGCCAGGAATGTCCAAGTTCTGTTGGCTCACCTTGGCTGTCTTGTTCTACATGGGCTCTGCTCTTCAAGCTGAAGGTCAATCCTCTTCTGTGCCCGTCATCATTAGAGGCACTTATGCTATTCACAATTTTAGGCCTAAATACTATTGTTATACACATATTATCATTTAAATACCACCACCTCATAATCTGTAGCCAACAGTTCCTACAGCAATGGCAAAAGCAGCAAGAACAACACAAGCTAAAAAGCACTACAAAAACCATGGTCCCAATCATAGATAACAATGACATATTTTTTTGTGCTGTATGCTTACCCTTCCATTCCTGTTCATCAGCAAGTTTCAGAACATTTTCAACTTTATGGTTTGCTAAGTGCAAATCCCCATCATGGGTCAGGATGCTCTTTATTGGAGTTTCTAATTGTATTTCACCTAAAGGAAGTGCATCAATAGTCATCTCACAGCAGTCGTGTGTCAGATTCAATGGTTTGTTAATACCTTTGTTTGTATTATTGACAGAGTGGACAGTAAGGGACCTAATTTTAACTGTGTTCCCATAACTTGTGCAAGTAGACAAAAATATCAATACACCACTGCCTATAATTTCTATATCTGTGGGTTTCTGTCCCATACATAACACCGTTAAACTTTCTGGCACTGGTGCCACATAAATCCATGCACTGTCTCTTAGGGGTATCCAGAGTGTTTCCTTTAAATCTACAATCCTTTGAGTGCAACTCTGAGGTATCAACTGTATAGACTGTAACATTAGGACCTCATAATCTGTACTTGAATGGCTAGAAAACAGTGAAAAATCTTCCTTACAAATCAGTTCCTTGACTTGTATCCTTTTACACAGCTGTATATCTGCTTGTGCTAATTTTGCATAAAAACCTTTAATACCATCAGTCACAATAAATTCCTTCTCTGGTTGTGTAAGGGTAAATCTCCCTTCAGTGCCTTTCACTTGTATGGGAAATGGTATTACTCAGAACATACTGAACACAGAATGCATAACCAATGGGACCTGAGCTGTATACACTAGATTATTTTCTACTAAATACACATCTACACTAACACTATCAAATAATATATAAGCATAAGCCTCGCTCAGTACAACTGGAAACTCCAGGTCGCGTAGGAAGCTGTCCTGACTTATTTTCAGGATTTGAATCAGACGACTTGGTAGTAATATATGCGGATGTATAATCCCATTCCTCCAACGTAAGCACACTTGAATTACTGTGTTATATACATCTGTAACTTATTCTATAGCCTGGTGTATTCTTGTAGCATTGCCATTCAGTGTCAATAATAAAGCAGTACGTGCATACCTATTCTCAATTTTCTTGTTTCCAACATTAATAAACTTCAGAATTTTGTGTAACTCCCTTGTTAAGGTCAATTCATTAGTTGACACATCATGTAGGGTCTGGTTTACGGATTTCAGTGTTGACCGGAAACCATGGTCTGTTAATGAATCAACTTAAGCCAATCATACTGCTCCTCCTCCAACTGAGAAATTTTTGATTGTAAATTGCTTCAATGTCAGAATCCAACATTTCAAAAAGCAAGTGTGCTACATGACCTACTAGACTGAAAATACCCCTTTTCTGTCTGCATGTACCCCATTCTGTGGGGCTCCTTTCAAGAGGGCTTGACGGATAGACTGGAGAGGGGCCCCAAGGTGAACATGAAAGATGAGGCTGGATTAGGGCTTGCAGTTCATTGGGTTCAGCAGGCCCTTATCTCAGCCTATGAGGATAACTGTCCTCTCAGTTATGCTAAAACAGGTAGATAACCTCTGAGGTGGACATCAGAGTTACAGTCCCTCAGAGGAGGGGTGAGATGGCTCCTTAGCAAGCGCCGAGCAAATAGCAATCCACATAATTGGGAACTCTACAGAGTCTCAGCAGGGATATAGAAAAGAGGTATGAAAGGCTTTCAAAGAGACCTGCAGGACTTTCTGCAGTTCCGTTACTGACCTACCCAGGTTGGCTAGGTTACACAGGGCTCTATCTAGGGACCCTAAGATCAGGCTGGGATCTCTGGTGGCTCCTGCTGGAGGGCATACACAATCCAAAGGGGAAACCTTGGATCTCTTGCTTGCTACTCACTTCCCCAACTCAGTGGTTATAGAGAGAGAACTGGTACCTGCCACTGCCCGCCACACCAAACATTTGGACTGGTGGGTGGCTACAAGGATTGTTACTTACTGGAGAGTGGTATGGGTGATTGACTCATTCGCTCCAAACAAAAGTCCAGGTATGGATGAGATATTCTCGGCTCTGTTGCAAGAGGGATGGGAAGTCCTTATCCCTTACCTGGTCAAGATTTTTTGTGCCTGTCTGACGACTGGATATGTGCCAGCCATATGGCGCCAGGTTAAGGTAGTGTTCATACCTAAGCCCGGTAGGAATTCCTATAGCGGACCTAGGGACTTCAGACCTATCAGTCTCACATTGTTCTTATTTAAGACCATGGAGAGACTGGTGGATAGATTTTTAAGGGATGAAATTCTGGCGCTCAAGCCACTACATCCCAACCAACATGCATACCAGACTGGGAAGTCTGTGGAAACAGTCCTTCGTCAGCTCGTGGTTCGGGTAGAAAAGGCTCTTGACCAGTAGGAGATAGTCTTAGGTGTTTTTCTTGATATAGAAGGGGCGTTTAATAACACCTCTTATGACACAATGTGTGCTGCACCTGCTAAACATGGAGTTAAGTACACCATCGTATGGTGGATTAGAGCCACCTTGAAGGGTCAGCTGCCCACAGGAAGGTGTCTTGTCACCTCTCCTATGGTGACTTGTTGTTAATGAATTGTTAGCAAGGCTCAGTGAGGGAGGTGTATATACTCAAGGATATGTGGATGACATATGTTTTCTAATGATGGGAAAATTTCCCAAATACGGTATCAGGGCTCGTACAATGGGCCCTCTATATCATAGAAATGTGGTGTGATGGGCTTGGTCTGTCAGTTATCCCGCCAAAACTGGGCTTGCTGCATTCACAAGAAGAAGGAAACTCCCAGGGTTCTTTGAACCACGTTTCTTTGGGACGACCTTACACTGCTCTATGTCAGTCAAGTATCTTTGAGTAATCCTGGAATCACGGCTGACCTGGAGGAAGCATGTGGATGTTAAGGTGAGGAAGGCTCACAATCTGTTCTGGGCCTGTAGGAAGGCCTATGATGTGACGTGGGGCCTGAAACCCAGGGTGGTTCATTGGCTGTACTTCTCTATCATTAGGCCATCCGTCACTTTTGCATCCTTGGTATGGTGGCCTGGTTATCAGACGGGCATTGCCAAGAAAAAACTAAGCAGAATCTGGAGATTAACATGCTTAGGGATAACAGGAGCAATGCGCACTACTCCCACCAATGCTGTGAAAGCACTTATTTACCCCCCCCCCTCCCCCACTGGATCTAGTGGTAAAGAGTGAGGAGAGGTCAGCTGCGCATCGTCTCTGGAGTCTGGAAGGTCGGTCTTACCTACATCCCAATCAAGGACATTAGTAGTATTTTGATGTGGCTTCAGCAGTCAGATCCCATATTTAATATGGGGGTGGATGTTATGAGGCCAGCATTTAATTTTGAACCCAAATATAGAGTTATTATGGACCAAAGGAACTGGTATTCCTCCTGTCGTCAAGGGGCTCATATGGTTTACAGATGGGTCCAAGATGAAGGGGGGGGGGGGCCGGGGGTTTTGGGCACCCTTTTTGGAAAAGGGCCCGCTTTCCCTTTGGGAGATATTTTCAGGGTTTTGGGGTGTGATATTTGCTCGATTTTTTTT
>Ga0131853_10002092_pt1 | contig 35839 bp, 17 predicted proteins | sample TergutLab28metaG_FD_92764 | JGI IMG/M metagenome (GOLD analysis project Ga0131853, IMG submission 92764) | Labiotermes labralis P1 segment gut microbial communities from Petit-Saut dam, French Guiana - Lab288 P1 (version 2) (version 2) | ecosystem: Host-associated > Arthropoda: Insects >... | reverse complement strand
GTGTATCCACAGTCGACCGCATAACTCACGTCCATCCCTGCTAGGATCTTAAAATTACATAACATTTTACATTTTATTGTATTATATCGTTTTTAATCAATAGTAAATAATTTTTAAAAAGACTTAAAGACCAATGTAAACCATGGGATCCCATCGGTATAGCGAACGAATGTACCTTAATTAATACCATCTTTCTGTAAGCCTGATGATGGCCGAACAAGGCCGAAACATGTCGCTTAATTAACCAGTAGTAGATTTGCAACTCTTATTTGTATGTTGTGCAAAGACGGTTAAATTTAATAAAAAAAATCATTTGCTACAGCTGCAGTGTTTCAGTGGTAAGAAATATGTGGTGTGGTAAACACGTACCAACGTTTATGAGGCAATTTTTGCCTCCAATTCAGGGTAAAAGTGCCACAAATCAGTAGACAACAATACACAACTTCATGGGCGTGAAGGACTCAAAATGTACGGTGTTATTACGAGGTACGTATGTAATAAGAACCAGCAAAATGTACACTTTTTACATTAATGTTTTAATTTAATTCGACATATTTCGAACATCTAAGTGCTGATCCTCAGGAAGCCTTGCACATGCAGTTTTATGGTATTTCTTTCATGCATCCATATAAGCAGTCTGGTCGATGGCTGGATACGCGTGATCATTTATTAGGATAACACTAAAGTTCAGTTACTTGTATCACTACATAATAAAGTACCTTGCATAAACTATCTTGACAATTATTTGTCTAAATTCTTATAATAAAAGCCAACAAGATGCGCTATTTCTCAACTTTATTTTGGTAAACAACTCTACATGTTTCGGACAGACATGTAGAATTGTTTACCGAAATAAAGTTGAGAAATAGCGCATCTTGTTGGCCTTTATTACAAGAATATTTCACAATGCACATTCCTCTGAATGTCAAATTCATATTTGTCTAGAATTTGTCTGTCACGTGTGCTATCAGACAGAAAATATTAATTTCGGCCGCTACACTGGTATTGGAATTTCGTCTCCCTCTTACAGATTTTCCCTGTACTGCTCTGGGTGCTCGGAATCTCTTACAAAGATTCATCAGCTGAATATGTTATGTTTGAACTGAAGCTGAGCGCAATCCACAACACAGAATTTAAGGAAACGCTTATGATAATAATCCGGTAATTGACACTGATGGAAAACGCACAGATATTCTTGTCCTGTCCGGCATTTGAAACAGTTACTGTACGCAAGGAGGATATTCTTACGTTAACGCCTAATTTACAACTCTGTTAACAATAATTTTTTTCTGGAAATTTTGCTGGGAACATGTGTGCATAACAAAATGTGTGTTGCATTAAGCGTTCTTGTTTCATATTAATTTTTATTCCAAAATATCCACGAAAAGGAAATATCAGTTAAAGATGGAAACTGAATTATGTGAAGATTCAAGTATCCTGGAGTGTTACGCTGTTGTTGGGTTCATACTTCACGACGTTTCAAAGGCACTACGATCCTTCGAACGTTGGGAACTATTTAGAAGCGACACAGCCTAAGATCCCAGAAATTCAGTCTTCAATAACACTTCTGTCAGAACAACAAATCTCGCATCTAACTACTACTTAATTCTTGGGCAAAGTATCTAAATTTCAGAAAACGTGAAGGTATTTTAGAACACATTTCGCAAAAGTGATTTGTGTTCTTTTTCTGTGGGGGGGGGGGGGTTGCATACAGTGAGTTTTCATCACTGTGGAACCATGACGTTTTGAGAGTGATCTCCATTTTACAGGAGGTTTTTCCGATTCTTCCTCCGCCTGAGTGCGCCCTCGCAAAAAAGACGCACTCCAGAGTGTCCATTAATCGACCTTCTCCTTCCTAGTATGGTTTATGGTTTTATTCAGATAATCGACCCACCTGTGCACTAGTTTCTGTACGTGTATTATACTTCTAACAGTTTACATGGATGCCTCCTAAGTGAAAAAGAACACTTTAATTAACTTATTGTCACTAATAACTATAGTATGTAGGCCACCTTATTTTACTTTCCTGTGTCTCTATATATCGATAGATAAATACTTATATATTTAAAAGTTGTATTTAGTTCTGTAAGCCAATTAAAAGCATTACCTACAAATTATTAAAATGCTACTGCAGTCCTGACGGCAAATGTGTTTTATTGGAAGTAAAAGCAGTATATCTTATACCATTTACATGAATTTCATATTTCAAAGCTTTAAAACAAAAATTATTTTAAAGCAGTTACTTCCATCACCTTTAAGTTTCAGTCACTTTCCGTACACCAGACCCTGTAGACCTACACACAATTGGAGTTCGTGCCAAAGATTACTGTAGTCTACAATGTGACGCCGTCTCGTAGAAGTGCAACGACGTGTCAGGGGAAAGATCTGACTCCATCTTAGAGGTTAAAGAGACAGAACGTTCCTTTGAAATGTGGGTACAATTTTACCAGAATATTTGACGTCAAAACCCGGGGGACAGTAATATTCATACTAACAGCTGTGAAGCCCCGTTCTTACATAATTAGTGGTGTTTCTTTCTATGTCAGAACTGACAACCATAGCAAATGTACGAAGTTTATACGATACAAAGATTTAACTTATGCAGAAACTAAACTCAGACTGAGACATAATTTAGAAGCAACTCACAACAGTACAATAAAGTAAAGATAACAGTTTCATATTCGTCAGGTAAAGCTTTCTTAACGGAAAACCTTTAAGCCCTTTGTGAACTGTTACATGCGACCAGACGGACAGAAGTGGTGAAACAAATGTCTGCACATATGCGTTGTAAACGCCCTAAATATGACTGGTCAGAATAACTTAACTCCTTAACCAAGATTAAGATCGGCTGTCTTCAGAATATACGGCAGCTTTGATTATTCATTGCTTGTAATTTTTTCAGGGTGTTACTACATAACACTATTTTAAATAAACTGAATGGAAAGAAGGAAATACACAAATAATTTAAAATTACCTTTTCATGGCTTGTTAACAATTTAGCACAAAATAATAAAGGAAGAAACACGCGTTTAACGTATTATGAAAATAATCTGCTATACATAATTCTAATTTATAATTTGGGCGATGGAAATTTCATGTCAAACTAGGTCTACAAATAGGCTAATTTCATTATGATAGCGTTAAGTTTTGTCTAAAAATGTGTAGATATTCAACTTCTACCAAACAGAAAACATGTTGGTTCTCACTATACAACAGTATTAACAGGTTAATTCTATTTAGAGGAATACTCGTTGTTTACTCTGAAAATCACCCCGAAACTCATAAATACAATGTGTGGCTAAATGCAGACGGTTTAGGTATTAAAAGTAGGTGGTACACGCAATAACCATTGTGACTTAAAGCGTTTTAATGTGAGAGAGTATATTTAGAAATCTGTATGATGGATTTTAACTATGCTAAACGGAACTATCGAAAGAAGTGGCTGAAAAACGTAGAAAAAATTCCCGACAATGGGAAATAATGCATGAATTTTTAAGCTCACGGGCGATGTGCGTTGTATCCTAAAAACTGATATGTCACATATGTACAAAGATGCGTTAACTATAAAATATAAGCAGAATATAGTCGGACACAACTTAATTAATAATTTTATTAAGGTGTATTCTTACGTTGTTTCATTCAGCAACATGTTTCAGCTCTAGTTATGAGCCATCTTCAGGCTGATTACTTTTTCTTACTAAAGCAAAATATACAATTAGTAGGAAAAAGTAATCAGCCTGAAGATTGCTCATAACTAGAGCCGCAACATATTGCTAAATGAAAAAATGTAAGTATACACCTTAATAAAATCATTAATTGAGTTGTGTCCGACTACATTCTGCTTATATTTTATAATTCTACATAACACAGCGGGGATGTCTCACCTGAAAGTTGCGTTAACAGTCCGTATGACCAGTTACTGTATTGTTTCAGCCCCTCGAAAAATGTTTTAGAATAATATTTTTTCTTTTATTTATTTATCTGTGCTTCATGTAACGATGCTGTCAGTAGCTAAGATTACTTAGCAAAATACAATAAACTGATCGGTGAATAATGAATTGAGAAGGTTAATGAGGGAAGTGGTAGTAGCCTGTTCTAGGGTTTATCTGCAGCTCCTCAGGAAAACCAAGAGACATACATTCAGGATATTTGATCCCTGGTCTGAGATTTAAACTGGGCACCTCACGAATACGAAGCAGCAGGGCTACAACTGTATCGTCACATTTGGTTTCATTCTATCATTTAGAGACGTGTTTTTAAATGATCCATGAAACAGCTTGAATCCAAAAGGACATACCGACAGATGATAGAGAAAGCGATGGAAAAAGACACCGGCCATAAAGATAGAGAAATAGTTTTGATATGCTGTGAGGTTTGTAAGAATGAGGGTAATTGATCATTGCAATTAGATGTGTGATACTGAATATTAACCTTCAAATGTAACCCTAGAATTTTGTACGAAAATTATCAATATGGTGGTGCTGTGAGTTTTAAGTCTACACATGGGTAACCAAAGGGTACTTTAGCAGATATTTTGTATTACGGCAGAGGCCCAATTGAATTAATGTACAATAAGGGATATAAGCCTAACATTTCTTCCATTCAAATGGCATCATATAAATAAGTATATAACATAAACTCCTCCAACAGTTATTTTAATACTGTGTTAAACACAATAATCTATCAGAGAGCAGTCAAAACCACGGATTAATCAGGCTTACAATGTCTATGAAAATGATTAAGGATTTTTCGAAAGCAGCATACTCCTTACAGATTACTCACTATGAAGTAGGAATAACCTAACCGAAAATGTGCCTTCCAATTACCACATTTTAATTCAAGTTCGATTGATCCCGTACCATAATAATAACGTTGTGCCTATCCCTGAGGACTGTACATTTTTTTTATCTGACAGTACGTTTGTGTTTCCTCTATGCTGATGTGGTATTAAGTGCTGTGTCAAATGACTGATGAATTCAGCAGACTCTCATCAGATACCAGATATGCAATTCGTTTTTAATTAATGAAGCTAAGTTCCACGCAGTGAGTTAATAGTTTGAAGTTGCAATTTCATTAGTGAGGAATGACAAAACAAAGGCTACATAACACTTCCTTTCGGAGAAATGTACTCTATGCAGATAATATCATATCCAGAGGAAGTGGATACTTGCAGACTCAACAAAATGAATTTTAATATCAAGTGTAGTGAGAGAACGTAAGAAAATATGCAGTTAGTAACATAACACAAAAAGTTTAATATAGGAGCTAGAATATACAAAGAGGCAGCAAATCGAGACATATTATATGGCATAAGACTACAGCGCTTAGGTCTGTATGTGTTTTATTGAAAAGTCTGCACTTCTACAGATTTCAGGCGTGCTGACAAGAAGATGGTAACATCTGAGAATAAAGATCGAGAACCTCAACTGCCCCTGTACTATGAATACTATCCTAAAAATTCAAACGTCGTAGTGCATAGGCCTCAGGCCACTGTATGGTATAGACCAGAATCGTTACCAATATGCAGCAGTATTCCAGATGGAAATCAGAGGGAAATCCGATATACACACCCATCTGCCTTCCACAGTGTAAGCACAGTGATCTACAACAACGATCGGCGAAGGCTTCATAAAATGGGGCTAAATTACAACACCGAGGCGGAGGAAAACACACAAGTAACCTGGTGTTCTACTGGAGACAACTATAGATGTTCTGTGGCTGTTGCTGCAGGAGAAAGAGTTGGGGACGTATATCTACCAAACAACCTGAGAAAATGTTTGGACGACATATCGCGCTGTGGTGGACAGGATAATGAAAATCAAGGTGAAACCGATGTCGTACATTACAAAACTGATGTTTCCTCGCACATTGCCAGTTCTCCAGAGGGCAGTTTTAGAAGCGACGAAGGTTCAACCTTCTTGCCGCCCGTTGATTCAAGTACGAGACACATGAATTCAGAGTGCGTATTAAAAACAGTGATATCAGCACCCATTAAAACAACCAGCCATCAGATGTGGGACGCCTCGTCGACAGAAATCTTGGCCAAGTGTACAAATTTATTTGCAAAAAACAGCGAACAGTATCGTTCGGGACCTGTTTGCGTTTCAAATATAGGCTTGCCAAGGTCACACTCTCCACCTAACAGAGTTACAGCAGGTTGCAATAAATCTTCAAGTCTTTTTGAAGATGAAACTCCTTCGAAAAATATGGGTATTCCGCCTACAGCAGGATTGGGTAACAACGAGATGAAATGTTGGTTACAGCCAACCATAATTCCGTCTCCTAGTAATGAGAAACACTTGTCAGGAAAGCAAGTTACAGACTCGAGACTTGTCAAAGCCGACATTTTTTTCAAGACAGAAGGTAGTTTGGTCAAAAGAGATTCTTGTAATCTCACAGAATATGGGCTGAGATCACATATTTCTTCGCCTAACAGCAGCAGTGAGGAAAAAACAAGTAACTCATGTACAACTGCCAGTAGTTTTAATGACAAAAGTTCGTCCAGGAAAGAACCAGAACAAAATATGTACAGCTATAACCCCAAGAAAAACATACTAAGGAAAGCAAATTCATTACCAGCTGTTAAGACCCAAGACTCTGTAGTACAGTATCGCAAAGTTAACACACCACACGACATTAATTTCAATAGCATCAGAGTTGATAATTCTCAGACAGCGAGACTCGGAACAGAAGAACAGGTCACGAGGACTAACGATACTGAGAGAAATTCACCGACAGACACAATTCGTTCAGTAGAATTTCATGACACTGGAACTTCTGTTCTAGCACTAACTACCCAAAGTAAATTTATTAGCGGAGAGCATACTGATCGTGAAACTTTTATAATGAAGTGTCCAGAAAAGGAAGATAAACACAGTCTTTGTGAAAGAAGTAGTTCCCCCACGCTCTATTCAGCCATAAGGTACCACACACAAAACCGTATAAATAGCCCTTTCCACGAAACGCTTGTTTCCGACCAGCAAAGTACCTCTGGCGAAAACAAAACAGTCAGCAATGAAGAGAGAGGAGAATCTCTGCATAAGAGGTTTAATTTGGAGAATGACATCATAACTGAGGATAAACAACGCTTGGTGGTCAGACGTGTGCTCTCACATAAGTTTGCGCACACTGAAAACGACAATGAAATTATATTCGAAAAGCGAATTGACTATCCTCAGCATAGTTTATCTGTCGTAAACCGGATGAAAATCGGTGACTATCAGCGTATCGATCAAGGTGACTTGCCGCAAAATATTTCTCCACTGGGATCTTCCAACCGAATGGATGACAAACAAGGCTCTGAAGATCATAACAGATACCTACGGCGAAGTCCTTCTATGGAAACCATCGTAGTAATCGGCGACACAGATCTCGTCGAAAATATCCCTACCTACAGCAAAAAGAATTCACTAGGAAGTCAAAAGCAAATTATCGAAGAACAACGTCCTCCCAAACAAGACTCTCCAGATCAACATAGTTCTCCTCTAAACCATTCGCCACAGACAGACTCCCAGCATCTTTGCAGTAATCAAGATATTCCTTGTCATCGGAGTACTGTGCTTGTTCCATCAGGGGATTTACGACACAGCGGTGGCAAAACCGCCACTCAGGAAGTGGACAATGTCCGTGAAACAAAGCTCCGTACAGAATTAAAAGGGCCTTCCCTATTTTCTTCTGAAGACACTGCGCTTAAAAATCGTGTGCTTGTTTTGCTGTGGGTCCTGTTGGGCGAGAACAGATTGCGTGAAGTGGGGTTCCCAAAGGAACCCGTGCATCGGATCCTGTGGCGTGCTGTCGACGTCTGTTGTTCTGTGGCTGGGGTGAAGAGCGCGGCAGCGGTACCACTCAACTCTGACCACGATTGTGGCGTGGATATGCTGTGCTTTCGGGACCACACACACCGCTTCCTAGAGGTCTGCGCCCCAACGCGCGAGCACTGGAAGCAGTTTGGTTGGGCAGGTCTCACCGTCGATGCCGTCGTGCGGAAGATCTACGACGAAGGTAAGTTCTTGATTTCTTCTATTAAATCGATGACAGAGAAAAAATTCTTATTGTCTGTTTCAGACAATTATCCGAACAATCAAGACGAGCCTCAACTACGGAAGCCGTTCAGCACATATTCGCAATCGGTGACATGTGTGTGTGTGTGTGTGTGTGTGTGTGAGGAAAACTGCGTTTCCTGAAGTTTGCATGTATCTAAATTGGCGTGCCTTAAGGTTATGTTTAGTTTACTTTTTAATATGTGCGTATGCCTGTACCAAATCTTTCGAATGTTCTAACTTCCTGAGACACCTATTAGGAAAAGTAAATAAATTATATTTTTCTCATAAAATGTGCCCATTCTGTCCATGACAGGTGGTTTTAATGCAATTTACGTGCAACGCGTTACCAATAATGTGATCCCATGACATATAGTCTATATCCGTGACATGTTCCAGTGGGTAGGCTGGCATACTTACCATTATGCTGCCATAAAACAGCTGTCTGTATTCCCACTGTCCAACACTCTCCCGTTGAAATACACATTTCATATAATTCATGAAAACTGAATTTTTGCTATAAAGAAAATTCTTTATTGCTATATATGTTATACGGTCAAAGATGGCGATATCTTTCGGCCTTATGCACTGGCCATTATTAGGTAGTTTATGTATTAGAGAACGTACAAAGACATTTAATGTTTATAGCATGAAATTTAAAATTATAAAACGTAATGATTTTATCTAAATGTAACAGTTTTCTTTAAGAAAGGAAATCTCATGACTTTTACAAATCGTAGTTTTGCATGTGTCTGTTCTTTGTCTCATTACTTTTACTTTTGCAAAATATTACATGACTTTGATTCTGGTGTGTGATTTTTTTTTTATTTGTATTGATTCCTTTATCTAAAATTACCTTAGTTTCGGTTTAATTATATACGGCCAAATAATATAATGCTGTCTGTAAGGAATGTATATAGTAAACTATATTCATCATACCTTCTCCTATCATACTTAGTTCAGAGATTGACGTTTGGCAGATGCATATCTTGTCCCAGACATTACGTCCATCTTTGTTAATTTCTATAATATCTGGAGTATTCTCATGACATATGCTGTGGGTCATTTTGATAACGTTACTGAATTGAGTGGAGAGGGTATGGATCTTAAACTGTTATAAGTAATTCATTGTGTCTATAGAGTGGGCCGGGTAGCTCAGTCGGTATAGCGACTGACTACGGGCTGGACGGTCCGGGATCGAATCCCGGTAGGAACCAGATTTTCCGCCCGTCCAGACCGGCCCCGGGGCCCACCCAGCCTCCTGTAAAATGGGTACCGGGTCTTTCCCGGGGGTAAAGTGCGGCCGGGGTGTGCTGCTGACCATTCACCCCCTTCTAGTGCCGCGGTCATGGAAGAGTAGAGGTATAGCTCTACCCACCCACTGGGCCACACCGGGCCTGTAACGGAATCACTTTACCGTTACCTTATTGTGTCTATAGAAGAGCAAGAAACAATTGCTAAGTTAAAGGTATGTAGTCTATTAGCTATGTATTCACCTTTGCTTTAGACCTGACTTTCGGAGGCAAGTATGACTTTTGTGGTCCTATGCCTGAACGTTCGGTGTGGGAGGGAATACGTTGAAATTTAGGCCGTACACCACCCTGTGATCACTGCCGTGCTCTGCCTACTGTATTTTGCTCTTTATGTAGTAACTACTGAATAAGATCATGGAAGTGAGTTACTGTTGAAAAGCTAATTGTCACACAGAAATTTTCCGCCTGTTATGAAACGCTAATGTCTAAGTCATGTTCAGACGGTCCTGCCATTGAGCCCTGTGCTGGTGCATATGAATCCACCTCACACCACCTCGACACATTCTTTTAAGACGTGTTTCATTATTAACTTCCCATATACTCCTATGTTTTCCAGGTGATCTCCTTTAGGCTACCTCATGCATTAGGTCTACGTGATCAATAATTTACAAAATAAGATATTAAAAATTGTTGTTGCATTCAAGTGTGTAGCCTATGCATGCTGGTTTGCGCCATAGGCCATTAACAGTTTTGCACAGAAACACATTTCGGGGATGAAAAATTCTGATACTAAATACATTCCCCTAATACCTTATGATGATAAACTGAAATTTGAAGGATGTATGTATAACAAGTCAGATAGCTGGAAATTTTACATACAGACACCTCACATTAATCTCCAGCACATCACTTATTTATTCAAATTCAATATCAGCCACACGTTTGGCTATGTTAAGGCATCCTCAGGTTGAGTACAACTAGTCTGTATAAGCGGAAAATTTACAACTGTAAACGTAATATTATGAAGAACTGAGATATCTACTTATGCCATACCAGCCGTCTTCATTTATTAATATATGACAGGTAAAGTCAAGTTCACCCTAGAACAGGCCATCAAGTCCCAGAACGGGAGTACAGATGTAGCTCTACTCTTTCTTTAACCTCTGCGCTAGATTGGATTGGGTGGTCACCGCATCGACTCGGCCGCTTTATCCTCGTGAAAGAGCCGGTACTCCTTGTATAGGAGGCTGGGTTGTCTCCAGGGCCGGCCTGGGCGTGTGCGGAAAATCTAGCCCCTACCGGGATTCGATCCCGGAACCGTTCAACCCTAGCGAGTCCCAACACCGACTACGTTATTCCGGCATACCACATACCATGATATTAAAAAAGATACTAAAACATCATTGGTACAGACGGCTTATCGTTTAATGCTAATTAAAACACAATTGCCTTGAGAACTGAGAAAGAACACGTACAAAACGGTGTTCAGTACCCTGTAGAGGGTACGAACACCGGGGTCGGCTACAAACACCTTTTACCTAGTCTCGGATCTGAAGAATCCTTTATACAGTTGTTTTATAATAGACACAACGTATCTGAGCTGCTTAACAAACCTATTCTTGTCTTGGTCATACTACCTAATTCGACAAGTTTTAAACAATACTAACGAGGAGATACACTGTCTGACCACGATATAAATACGAGTATATTAGTTAATGCGCTCGTTGAGGAGGTCAAGTTCCACCCAGGGATGTAGGGCCAATAGAAGAAGAAGTTAGTTGAAGAAGCCTTAACGTGTTGTGTCTAGTAGACTTCTATACTAACAGTCTGTAGGATTACACGTGTAGCGATTTATTCAGATCTTGGAGTACGTAATACACGTGTGAAGCCGGCCAACTCTGAATGTTTCCTTTACGTGGTACTGAAAATCGCTTTACACCTATTCTTCTCAAATAGTAAGAACAATGTCTATCATCATTATATATTATATATATATAATCCATTTGAAATACGACTAGTATATTTGAATATTGTATTATATGACAAGCCATATTTACAAATTATAGTTTAACATTTCTCTTTAATATTACTACGTAATACATGAACACAAATGATGACATAAATCGAGACCTTAATTTTTAATAATATTATGTCACTAGTTGTAAACTCTCTTTCTAGATTGTGGATATTGATAAATAAGTGTTGTGTTTGAGGGGTATGTTTAAGAGTCCATATGTAAACACAACGGGATTAACCATAGGAAATGAAAACTGCATGGTGGCGCAGATACGGTGCCTCATCAGTTTTACTACGACAGGTACAGCATGCCTGGTGACAACGAATTTTTAAACTATAGTCAGAAGTCGGCCGACATTTACAAGACAGTAATTTAACACCCGCTAAAAAGTCAACATAAAACGTCTTCATTTGTTGCATAAAATTGGTCAGGTATGCCTTCGTCTGCTCGTAAATTTAGCATTTGCACAAATTTCGTCCCTCGGGAAAATAAGTGACCCCACATCTTCAACCCATATCTCGTCTCGTCTTGTCTTATATCCCTGTAGTATCTTTGCCTCCTCCTTAATTTTTTTATTATGCTCTCCGTTTTATATTTGACCATCTTTCGTCATTTATTTTTCCTTCTACTTTACTTTTAAACGGCTTCGGCAAATATCTTTCAAAGGCTTTCTTAGTAAGGCGAAAGTAGCTATGTGCGTGAGTGAATAATTCGTCAGGGCTATTTGACATATAACGCCATCTGTCAGACTCTCAGACGGTAAGGTGTGAGCGCATTATATAAGGTCACAACCTTTCATTCGAAGACTGTGTCCTGTGTCAACGAAAACAGATGTACATACAGAAATTGGTTGTTATGTAAGTACTGTCCTGCGTAAAGTTCCTCACTGAATTCATAGGCACACATGTAATAAGCGTGGCACACGATGTAAATAAGGCTGCTTGCTTCACCGACTGTCGTCATGTTTTTTGGATGCACAAATGTTGGGGGAGGTCGCAGGTACTTTAATTTGAACGGGAGGCAAAAGCGGTTTAGTTGAGCTTCTACACGGAAAGTAATCATAGGTCCCATTACCACACGTTTATACACTTCAAAACTTCGTGTTAGGTTAATTGTAGGTATCCTAATTTTAAGGACTGCGGTAGCACAGTGGTTAAGGTTCTGTGCTACAAATCGGAAAGTCGCTGGTTCGATCCTCAATCGATTAGACCCATGCTACGAATGTAACGCATATTGCATTCTCCCCTGGCGTACTGCTCCGACCCGAGAAGACACCCTCCGATTGTAGACGCATATCGGTAAGTGCACTATGTACATGTTGTGTACCGATACTGCAATAAATGCATCTTAATAATAATAATAATAAATGCATTTTAATAATAATAATACAGAAAAAGATCCCAGCTGGTGTCAATGGATTTTTTGTTGATACAAAATCCTTCCGATCGCACTATGGTCCTGGGGTCGACTCAGCCTCTAACAGAAATTAATACCAGGAGTATTTCCTGGGGGTAAAGGAGTCAGGTGCGTAAGGCTGACAACCTACAACCATCCTGTGCCGTTGTCACGAAATCTAGGAACCTTAATTTCGTGGATCCCTCTGAGCCTTTCCAGGCCTGTAATGGGACTTTTTATCCGAATTTTAAATACTCTGTATTTGCCCTCAGTGTCGGCCTGTTTGCGGGTTCCTTCAGATTCTTTAATTGTTACTTTCCCCAGCCGGATTAACTGATTTGTATAATGAACATAAATCATGAAGAATCATGTATTTTTTGGATGTGACGCCGTGTAATCTGGTAGAAATTTTCCAGCGTTGCGGAATATCCACTATCTCATTTTATTCTGAAGTTTGTCGTCAAGTGGTGCACTCAAAAAATTTATTCTGCAAATGAACACAGTGAGTTTTTCACAAACTTTGGAAAATTTCTACCAGATTACACGGCGTCCTATCCCAGAAGATAGCACAGCCGCCAGAACCTCGAATTCCACCTAAACGCCGTTTTATTGTATTGTAGGGGCTCAATATTTAATACTGTTCGGATAAATATTACACTACAACACATTGAACGAGGTCAGAAAATAGCCGTATACAGAACACTTTCAGAGAAGAATAGTAGCTATAATACCGCAACTATACCTACGTCAGAAAATCCTCATGCATCGGCATTGTATTTAAGGTTTAAACTATAATTATACAAAATACTGAACATGCGATATGGTTATATATGTATAAATATATATACATATTTATAACCGGTCCTTAGTTTATCTGACCTAACTTTTGGTCACTATAAAAATCGCTTCGCATGACGGCAAACAACGGAATGCTCGTGGCCTTTTAGATCAATTTGCTGTGATTAATGTCATGTCTTCTTACACCTTATTCAAAGGAGATGCTAGGAAGTTTCATTTCAGTGCACTGCGGTTAATGCTAGGTTTTTATTGATCATGTTTAAAGAAAAAGACGCTGAAAATTGTTTCCTGCGACCCGTGGACACGCGTTACAAGTAAACGACGTTTTTCGTTGTACAAGAAGTTAGATACTGGTACTGAAAACACTACATTTTGAATGCTTTCTTTCAGGTCGTCTTCAGTGCTGGGAATATCACTGCACAAATTGTCCTTTTAATATGTCCCCCAAGTAAAAGGCAAACGGGTTTGGATCAGACGAGCACTCTGTGAACAAAGTACAGGATTTAATTTAAAATCGTATCATGACAGTTTTAATGCTGTAAGAATATGTGCATCACATAGGTGTGAATTTATAACCTCGGAGATATAGAACCGATAATCCCACTGCGAATTTTGTACATGGGGGGGGGGGGAAGTTAAAATATAATATGTACAGTGATAATCCTTGCACACAAGCATTCAGAATGATGTATTGTGCTACGGTGTTGCGGTTTTTAGATTATGTTGTGCCTTGATGGTATGCTGTTTACTTACTTACTCCATGGAGCAGAGTCCTTCTTGAGAAGCCAGTCGGTTCTAAGTTAGCCAAAAAATTCCCGCATTTTATGCAACCCGAAGGTTCATTACCGCATTCACAATTGCCCGCCACCTGTCCCCATCTTGAGCCGGATCTATTCAGTCCATGCTCTCACATCCCACTTCGTGAAGATCCATCTTAATATTATCTTCCCATCTACACCTCGGTCTTCCAAGTGGTCTCTTTCACCCTGGTTTCCCCACCAAAACCCTGTATACACTCTACCCTCCCCCATACATGCTACATTCCGCGCCAAACTCATTCTTCTCGATTTGATCATCCGAACAATATTGGATAAGAAGAGATAATTAAGTTCCTCATTATGTACTTTTCTCAATTCCCCTGCCATTTCGTCCGTCTTAGGCCCAAACCTTCTCCTCAGCATCCTATTCTCAAACACCCTGAGCCTACGTTCCTCCCTCAATGTCAGCGACCAAGTTTCGCACCCATACAAAACAACACGCAAAATTATAGTTCTATATATTTTAATCTTTGTATTTCTGGATAGCAAACAGGAAGACATAAGTTTCTGCACCAAATGATAACAAACATTCCCTGAATTCAATTTGCTCTTAATTTCTTCCTGAATAGAATTTTGATTTGTTACGTTTGTCCCCAAATATTTCAACTCTTCCACCCTTTCAAAGGAGCTATTAACAATGTTCGTATTGTGCCCTCATCGTGCATTCTGATCTCGAGTCATGACCATGTATTTAGTTCTATCAGCATTCACTTCTAGACCAATCTCCTTACTACAGATTAAAAAGCTTCTGTGTTTTTCTTTATATCATATACGCTTCCGCCCAATACATTAACTTGGTCAGCAAAACTAGAAGCTGGTGTGTACCATTTAATTTCAAGCCATCCTGGTGTACCTGAACCGTCCTAATGGCATACTCTATAGCAAAGTTGAATCGCAATGGCGATAAAGCATCTCCTTGTTTCAAGCTATTCCTAATAGGAAACATGTCAGACAAGGGCTTGTCTACCCGGACACTGCTATAGGTTTCATTCAGACACATTTTTATTAGCCTTGCCGTTTCATGGAGATAACAAACTTAATCAGAATATTATGCAAGACTTCCCTCCTAAATGTATCATAAACTTTTTTGAAGTCTATAAAATGCTGAAGCAATGCTTCATTGTATTCCTATTTTTCTAAAGTATTTGACGAATGCAGAATATATTATCAGTAGTTGATCTGTTGCGTCAATATCCACATTGATGATCCCTAGTAATTCCTTCTGCATATGGAGTTGACCTTGATAGCAGGATACTGGGTAATATTTTGTACGTAGTGGATAAGAGTGATATGCCTCTACAATTACTACAGTGTGTTTTATCGCCCTTCGTATGAATAGGTACAGTGATCCAGGTATGCTGTTTAAATAAATTAAAAGTTTATCATGCGCTAAGTAACGAACACATTCGAGAATTCTGCGAGCTGCATTGACTTTCTGAAAAAGGCACATGTTCTGTCTTAAGCGAACTGGTGTTAAAAAATGGTGTCAAAATGAATACGTTGTTGTGCATTAATGGGAACAGTAAAAAATTTTCCAAGTAATTCTTGTTATTCTCGTAGCACACAGCACACCATCCATAACATCATGCAACGGCACTTCTTGTACTGACATGGAAAAGCTGTTATTTTGTGACTTCAAAGGTCCACGGTGTCGAAACCAAGCTTCTAGGTTAAACAGAACGAGCATCGGATATTTCTTCATCGTACACTGAATGAAGACATCCGTTCGCAAAATCCAATTCTGATTAACGATCTGTTTCACAGAATTCATCAACCAAAAGGGCCTTATATAGAATTTTGTTGCAGTTCCTGCTGTTGCAGATAGGCCAGTTTCCTGTGCAAGTTGAAAGAAATATTTTCTTGGGAGTGTCTCCAATGTACTACCAATTTCGTCTTTTTTTTAAGCATGTGTCGTCTGTCTCCTCTCTTCTTGTCTAGAATTGACCATGCTGCTGGATATATTTTCACATATTTGAAAATATTTTTCCGTGCTTGGAACAGGCGCACCAGGAAATTTTGGACCGAATTTGTGGCGCTACCTATCCCTAGGACGACGAAGGATGTCAATTTACATTTATTTATTCACAGTTTTACCTCATGCCCCTATTCCTGTAAATTATAACAGCGAATTCCATGAATTTTTTTAAGCTACTACATATATGTTTTAAATACAGTACACAAAAGGCTATTTAAGTTTGCATTGAAACGAATGATCAGAATGTAATTATTCGCAACCGAACGGAGTTACAATTTGGCGTTCAGAGAATAAACGTACCATGTCACGACTAATCCTACGCGCTTGACAAGGAACAGTTTATGCGAACAGTTCCGTCCTTAGGTCGTAACTTAACTTCGCTAAGCACAGTCCTCTCTAAGAGGCTATTATCAATTAATCCTCCTTTCCTGAAACCTATCAAAATTGAGTATTGGCCTATTTTCATGTCTTTTGAGCAAAACGCAGGACAAAATCACAATATAAAGTTAGGAAATAAACTCTTTGAAAGTGTAACAGGGTTCAAATATTTGGGAATGACCCTAACAGATCTAAATTGCGTTCATGAGGAAATTAGGAGCATACTAAACTCTGTTAATGGCTACTACAATTCGGCCCAGAATCTTCTGTTTTGCAGTTCTGTATCAAAATATGTAAATATTAAAATATACAGAAATATAATTCTGCCAGTCGTTTAATATGAGTGTCAGACCTGGCTCTTCACGCAGATAGAGGAACATAGGCTGAGGGTGGTTGTGAATAGGGTGCTGAGGAAGATATGTGGGCACAAGAGAAATAAGGTAGCAGGGGAATGGACGAGACTGCACGATGAGGAACTTCATTATCCGTACTCCTCGTCAAATACTAATCGAGTGATCAAATTAGTAATAAGATTGGTGTGGCATGTAGTACGTAGTGGGAAGGAAGCGTTGCTTAGAGGGTTTGTGTGGGGAAACCTGTGGAAAAGAGACAGCGTGGAAGACCTAGGTGTAGGTGGAAGGATACTACAGAAACTTGATATTTAAGAAAGACTGGAATGAAATGATCTGGTTGAGGATAGGGAGACTTTGCGGACTATTGTGAAGAAGGCAATGATCCTTCGGGTTTCATTAAATGCGGGGAATTTGTTGACTACTTCAGGAACTATTAGTTCCTCAAGTACTCTCTCTGCCTCATGGAGTAAGTTAGTACTAAGTTCTGAAACATATCGGTTTAGCATGTGAGGTGTCATTACCATGAATGACTGCAACTCGACGAAGTCATATGGGTGGTATAGGATCGGAAAGACTATGCATTTATGGAGTATGGAAGTAGGCGTTACGAATTCTGCTAGAATCCGACGTTAATCATTTGCGTCTTGTCAAAAAATTTGACTTTTCATCATGCCTTTCACTCCTTGGAAGCCAATCAAACAGAAAAATAAATACTCGAAGAGTCCTTTTATCAAGAACAGATGTGAAGCGCAGTTTACTATTGGAGAATATTCGTACTGTGGGCGGTTCCCGTCACACGAACCTGATTCGCAAGTGTACTACACGTGTGCTTATTGAAGTACCATTATCTCCTGTTACGTGTGATATCAGGTACAATGGCGCCAAACTAATTGAAGGCCATGCAGCAGCGTCGCAAATACGTTGTGATTGTTCAGTGCAAACAATTGAGTTTTCCAATGCGTTTGTGTAGTCACTATAGTGACTAGGCTGCGGGTTGTACGTCAGAGATATCGTACTTCGATTCCTGGCAGGGTAAAGAGTTTATTTCTTTAGCAGAGCATCCAGACCGAATCTGGAGTCCACCCAGGTTCCTACTGAATGGGCACCGAGTGCTCTTTCCCTGTTAGAAAAGCGGTCGGTTCGTGAAGCTGACCACTCACCCCATCCAGTGGAGTACCGAGGGGGGTTTGGGGGTTTCAAACCCCCCTCCCCCGAAATTCCGAAGGCCCTCCAAAATCGTGCCAAACTCAACCCGATTGTGAAAAATGTTAAAAATTGCTGAATTTAGGACGCCAACACCCCAAGATGTTCGGAAAAAGGCAGTAAAATTATAAAACTACCTAGGTTCGCAAATGTTTTACATTTGTAATGACAAATAAATTGGTAGTCATCATAAATAGTCTTAAAGATTCAAAAATTAAGAAAATTTTACTATAGGAAATGAAATTTCTTGTACCAAATTACGGCTGCCTTCAGAACTCCTGACTAGGGGGCTACCGCCCCCATATTCCCGTTCTCTCTGTCCTCTGTCCTTTGTTGAACCCCCGTCCCCCGAACAAAATTCCTGGGTACGCCACTGACCCCATCTAGTGCTGAGGTTAAGAATGAGTGGAGCTATTGGAGCTATAGGCCTACCTACTATGCTGCCATGGCGTGCACAAGGAAATTTTACTTTTTACATTTAGCAGGGTTGCACAGGGTTTCCAAAAATTTAGAACCCTAAAACCCCAGGCGCCACAAGAGTGATATGAAGCAACTTTCGTAGTGAGGATCTACAAATATTAGGCGCTGCCGTACAAAATACAGCCGTCTGGTCGACCAGGCCCCCGGGCATTGCGTAATCCTGCTTTTAGCAACGTCATAATCTTTTGAGGATGATGGGCGATGGCGAAACTTCGCCAGATTTTACGAAAAAGCTGAGGCGTAGTCTCTCTGCATTGGTGGGGCCCACGCATTTCCCCCACTATGCACCGACTTATCAGTCTCTTTTCAGCACGCCTGCCTCAAATAGGCTACAAGTTTCGCGGAGAGTTACCTAATAATGAGTGTGGATCTGACTGGCTACAACTTATTGACTTTTGGCACCACTGTGCGAAAAATAGGACCACAGATATTTGGTCTAATTACGTCATTCTCCAAACATGTCACCAAGCGAATTGCGATATTCGACGACTAGGAAAAGATAACTTAGCAGCCACGTGCCCCGACTTAGTCCAAATAGGCATCGAATCACATTTTGCGTATGACTCCAACATGTGGCAAACCCACACGCATTTGGAAAATAAATGAAGAACCTTAGATATAATTATTTATTTATGTTGTTAAACCCACAGAAAACTTTCCTTCGGCCTGTGCTTTCTTATATACAAATTTTTTTTCATTTTTAGCTAAAAGGAATTATGTTTTGTACCTTTTACCCTGAAATATGTCTAAGAGTTTTCAGTGATGGCACTTGGAATTTTTTACATTAATGTAAAAACTGTCTCATAGAAAACGGAATTCTTTTGAATATGAAGAACAGTCCGATTGTATTATGGGTAGGCCTGTTAGTAGAATACAATCTCCCCTTCCGCATGAACAGTAATAAATGCAGCTGGATGAAGAAGTTGCATCTATCCAGAGTATTTCCAATGGGCTTTTAAGCAATTTTCTTTTTCCAATGGGCAGGGGGCTGGCCTCCTTCATCAATCCCCAACCTGGAGGACCAGGTGATTTTTGATCAAGATTTTCTTCCTCTAGCCCTTGATACGCCATTATCAAACTGCAAGGCAGCAGTGCTAGTTTTGTCCGCTCCGGTTATTTTATTTCTCCGATACCCGCCATATCTGGTGAGCATTACCCTATCCACCATCAGGGGAGGCACCCGATGGAAGACTAGCAACTCCTCAAATGGGCGCAGGAAGATGTGGAAACATTGTACAATCTGCTAAATAAATAAAATAAATGAATAAGTTACACAGTTATTTCACTATCAGTCTACTAGGTCTATCGTCATAAAGTGCAGTGGGTTCAGGTTTTTTGAGAAAGTTTGTTTCCGCCAATTCAGAGTTTTAATGTGTGTTACGTCAATATCGAAGTTCCAAAGAACTGAGGGTTTCAGTACGATATTTGCTACTTCTTCACCATCTATGAATGTACGTGCCGACTTGGTTCTCTTTCGCAAAGGCTAGTGTTTTTTTCAGAATAGCATAATTGTGGGGTGCCAAAATTGTTCCTCCCATTAACCATGTTTTGTCCATTTATTGATTAATAATATCGGGACATCTGAAGTTTGTAGATGTTATAATTGATTTTCTTTGTTTAAAATATTTACCATTCGCATAAATACTTCGAAATCTTTCAGTTACCTAAATGAAGACTATTTAGTGCAAATTTAACGTTCGTGTTTCCGTGCATCGTTAGTATAATTACAATTGATGGCCAACAAGATGCGACTATTTTGATTTATTTACTTCTAATCAACTCTACATGTTTGGAAGAAAACATCGCCAAAAACATGTAGAGCTGATTAGAACTAAATAAATCAAAATAGTCGCATCTTTTTGGTCATCAATTGTAATTATTTACCGCAAATTCGCCAACTGAAGTATTCACAGCACTCTGAACTCGCTATTTGTTCTCAGCTGCACTTCTAAACTTTACTCCGTGTAAATGGTGACATAATGCAATTCTGAAATTTATATGCCCTGTCCCTCGTGGAAAAAGAGCAAGGGTTTGACGAAAATTTCCAGGTAATATAACCGTAATTGGGGCACGCGGTGGTGCAGTTGGTTGAGGCACTGTGCTACAAGTCGGAAGGTCGCGGGTTCGATTCCCGATTGTGCCATTGGAATTTTTCATTGACATAATCCTTCCGGCCGCACTATGACCCTGGGGTCGACTCAGCCTCTAACAGAAATGAGTATCAGGAATATTTCCTGGGGGTAAAGGCGGCCGGTGAGTAGGGCTGACAAACTTACCACCTTCATGTGCCGATTGTCTTGAAATCTGGGAACAACCTCCTGGAACCCTCTGGGCCTGTCCAGGTCTGTAATGGGATTGCTGTACCTTTTTAACACTAGGCTTATTCAGAAAGAAAGTACCGTTTCGCTGTAAAAAAAATTGAATAAGGTTTCATATAAAATCTTATTATCAGATTCCTACATTCTTCAAACTATTTTTCCACATATTCGCCGCCATTATTGAGGCACTTATCGTAGCGGGGCACAAGTTTTTGTATACCCTCCTCATATAATGCGGCCGCCGATAACCCAAATGATTACTGACAATGTCATAGATTAGTGTCCTTGAAATATAAGGAAAGTGCAGGGACAGATCAGAAATTGTGAAACGTCTGTCGTTACGCACTCTTTCGTTGACCTTACGTACCAAATCATCATTCACCAAAGATGGACGCCCATTTCGCCCCTCATCGTCACGTTCTCTCGTCCTTCATTGAACATCCGAACCGATTTCCTAACCATGCCATCACTCATCGTATTTTCACCATACACTTGACAGATATGGTGATGAATCTCACTTGGTAGCACATTCCTAGCTTTCAAAACACGAATTACAGACCTATTTCACAGTCGGCGGCCCCTTCAATTGTCTTAAACATGTTTAACGCACAGGAACAAACATAAACATAAGACGAATTTCACGAAATGGCGTCTGTGACTCCTCAATTGATAGAGGAAGTCACTGCACATGCGCAAAGTGACAGTCTCAAGGATGCGCGAGAGATATGCGCAGACGGTACTTACTTTCCGAATAACCTACGTATAACCGTAATTCCTGCCATAGCTGATTTATTTCTCCACGCTCTGCAGATTCGAACGATGCATTCCGTGACACAGGGCACACATTCTTAACAATGAACACTTTTTAAAATAAAATTGTTCATTGAATTAAAACATCTTAAAAATTTTAATAATGCATCTATGTGTTACGTTACTTTTAATTTTAAAAAATCTGAACGTGTGAAAAAGTCATTTTCACTTTTGATTGTATCTTATAAAATAAAATCCTTCTTTCGTATAAATATTATTTTGGCTTGCACATTTATTTTTCTCTCGACCGACCTGTATTCACCGTTCACTATTAGGAAAATGGAATTATCCTTACTCACCACAACCGATGTACATGACGCAAATATCTCTCTTCACTCACATTATTAATTGACCGGAAACAGAATTATGCAGACTCATAAATGCAACTGAAAACAGGTACATTCTAATTATCTATGAAAGTTGACCCTACAACAGGCCATGAAGGCGCAGAGTGGGAGTACAGGTATAGCTTTACTCTTTCTCTAACCTCGGTGCTAGATGGGGGAGGGTGATGAATGCCACGTCCCGGCCGCTTTACCCCCGGCAAAGAGCCCCGGTACCCACTGTACAGGAGGCTGGGTGGGCGCCAGGACCGGTCGGGACGGATGTAGGAAGTCTCGCTGCCACCGGTTTTCGATATCCGAACCGTTATGATATTAGCGAGTCGCTAGACCGACTATGCTATCCCGGCCTACACTTTATTTGCGTATGCTGTAGCCTAAAACTGTAACCACTGTTTATGCAAAACTGTATATCCTAAAATTTGGTATTTACTATTAAACAAGTAACCTGACATGAGGCTTTTAAATTCTTACTTATTGATGTTTTGCTGACCGTGAATTTCAGTATAATCTTAGCAACTGACCAACTTAATGCACATATTCTTGTTTTATAATGAGAGTGTGACGATACCAGATGCTGTATAATACGCGTACAATTTGATCTCCTGATGATGAGCACAAAAGTGCTCGAAAAATGTAGAGGACTATAATAAAGTTATTATAAAACAAGAATTTGTGCATTAAGTTGATCAGTTGCTAAGATTTAAATTCTTAGATGCAGCATTTAAACAAATGTTTATAGAAGCGTGAATGCAGGCTGATTTGATAGTTCCTTTTATGCTTCCCTTCCCTTTTACGAGGAAGATATTATTATTATTATCCTTCTTATCACCTTTATTCAGGGTATTTACAATTACATACCTGAAACAAAACCATGTTTCTAGGGTATATATAGTGTTGCAGGTGTTTTGTACTTACAATTTATGCTACATGTAATGTTATTGCGCCCGTGAAATATATGAAAATTTTCTCACCTTCTTTCTTGATGGCATTTCTGTCTCCAAGGATTGCAACATCTATTAATATGCATGTTTCTTGTTTATTATCACGGATTATGATGTCCGGTGTTTTGTTTGGAATAGTTCTGTCGGTTTGCACTTGTTGGTTCCGTAGTATGGTAACTTTACCTTCATGACTTGTTCGACTGATTTTGGTAAATGGTCGTACCAGTTTTTGTTGTACAATTTTACCCCTATATCCTTGCATATATTAAAGCGCATTTGAGCACACAATCTAACATGTCTCTTTTGTGTATTGTTCTTTTGCCAATATTGGGCATGCTGATATGATGTGTTCCGTTGTCTCATCAAATTGTTTAGAATGTCTGCATTTGCTGTCTATTTCTGTTGGTAATAAATTTGTCGCACGATATTTGATTTGTAATGCCTGATCTTGAGCTGCTATTATTTCACTTTCAGCCTTTCCTTTCCGATCTTCCCTCGATAGGCATAGGAGCATGTCTTCTTCACTAATAAGCTGTCGATCCATACTTCTAATATAATGGCCATACATTACTTTGTTTTCCCATCTTTTCTTTAAAGACTTCCCTTATTTTCTTTTTATGTGTTGTATACTTTCATTTTTCGTGTCACTGTTCACATTTGATTGGTTTAATTCTTCTGCAACATTTACTGCCATTTTAATTGTTGAATTCATGTTTGGTTGATTGCTTTCGTGCTTTTTAATAATATTTACAAACTGGTCTGTTTTATATTTTGTGTTGAAATATTCTGCAATATTGATTATCTCTGCTTGATATGTCGCTTCAATTTGTAACAGGCCTCTTCCACCTACTTTCCTTTGCACACAGTTTTGAGATGATGCATTTTGTACATTGTTAGTACCTTTCTAGTTTTCCTGTCAATTTGTCTTATTTCTTCTAATCTGCAATTAATAATACCAAAACTGTATCTCAATACTGGAACAGCCAATGTTCCAATTGCTGTAATTTTATTCTTAGTATTCAACTCGGATATCAGTGTCATTCTTAATCTCCCGGTGCATTTTTTCTTCAATCTTCCTTTCATTTGTTAATGTTATATGCTCTCACTTCTTCAATCCGTAGGTACTTGCATGTTTTTTCCTGTTTGAGCTCTTGTATTTCTCCGTTGAAGTCAAGTATTAAATTTTGTGATTGAACTAATTTTTCCCTCTTAAGTATAATCTTTTCACAATTGTCAAGACCAAGTTCCTTATGGATATCACCACTGAAGTTTCTAACTACTTGCATCTGTTTTGGGGGTTCTTCATCTGTTTCACCTATCAGCTGCAAATGATCCCTGTAGAGTAAATGCGATACTTTTGTTTTTGTCGTGTGTTCTTCTTATCCTTTGTTCAACTTGTTCAAATGCTATGTGAGGGGCATTAAGCTAATGCAAAATATCAGTGGTGATATTGAGTATCCTTGCAATATTCCACGTTGTATTTCAAAATTTCCTGTTTCTACTATCTTCCCTTCTGTATGTAAGCGCATACTTGTCTTCCAGTAACTCATGGCTTTCTTGCAAAGATATTATTGTATTATTAACACCAATTAACTCTAAGGATTTGATTATCTGCGAGGCGCACTGTCACATGTTTTCTGATAATCTATCCATGTCATGCATACATTTTTCTTCCTGCTTTTACATTGCTGTAATATTGCTTTCGATACTAGTAGCTGATCTTTGCGTTTTTTGATCCTCTACAGCACCCTTTCCGTTCTTTAGGCATCAAATATCTGTCACCAATATCCTTCTTTATTTGTATGCTTATGATGGACGTAATGGTTTTGTGTATTGTGGGCAGACATGTTATAGGTCTGTAATTCTTAGGTCTTTAGTGTTTTCATGGTTCGCAATGAGAATTGTTAAGCCTGTCGTCAGCCAGTCTGGTATTTGACCTTCCACAATCAGTTCGTTGAAAAGGTTTGTTAAATATGCGAGTGTATTGCTGTAAGTTGTTTGAACCAAAATTTGTTATTTGGTCTCTTCCAGAAGCTTTCCAATTTAACGTCGTTCATAATATCCCTGCGACCTCCGTTTCAGATATTGGGCTCCAAATCATACTGAGATTTCGTTGGCACTGGTTTCTGATCCAGTAAGCTTCTTCATTGTGATGAGGCTTTTCTCCAAATACTTCTTTCCAAAAGTTTTCTATTTCTTCTTTAGTTGGTGCATTTTTTCACGTAAAATTCCTTGCAGTCTGTTCTACACATTTTATTTTGATAGTAAGGGTTTTGTCTTTTCCTGTATCTAGAAAATCGGAGCGTCTTGCCAATACTTTTTGTTTGAGCTCTTCAATAACTTTATTGTTATTAGTATGTTCTATTATATTAAAGATTCTCAACTCTTTCTTCGACCTCAGCGTGTACATTACAGAGGACGCAGCACCCCATAACAACGAAGTGCCATCCAATCACACCAAGAGAGTCAGTTCCATCATTCTGTGGAAGAGAAACCCGCTGCCTGGACCCGTTCCCGTGGACTGGTTCTGATTTATTTTCAGGGCACATGTCATAGTCAAACTGAATCTACTCCAAAATTTTAAACTCCTGCGTCTGTTTCTTGATTTGTTACGACTGCCACGGATAGAGCATATCACCTTCTTTCCTTCCGACAAATCATTTCTCGCCATATTTTTAATAAGTTTTCACCCACAGGAGGACACACGAATATTTCGCAGTGTAATTAAACTTAATAATTAGGAGAAGTTCTGGCCCGAGTAGGAATAGATCACATAGACACGAGACCTACACACTGAACAAGTAGAATTTCAAATAAGTTTGTTGAGAACGTAAATAACTTGAAGATCTTAAATATGGAATAAACAACACAAAAGTTTTGGGTCTTGGAGTATGTGGACTAGGAATGTTGGCATTGTAATTTCTTATTGGTACAGATTCTTACAAAACTGGGTGTAGAGTAGTATTTACTTGTTGGACCTTGAAATTCCGTCGTCCTTATGGTTACGTGTGGGCCGGGTAGCTCAGTCGGTATAGCGATTGACTACGGCCTGGACGGTCCGGGATCGATTCCCGGTGAGGACGAGGTTTTCCGCCCGTCCAGACCGGCCCTGGGGACCATCCAGCCTCCTGTACAATGGGTACCGGGTCTTCCCCGGAGGTAAAGTGCGGCCGGGGCGTGTTGCTGACCACTCACCTCTTCTAGTGTCGCGGTCATGGAAGAGTAGAGCTATACCTGTACCCACCCTCTGGGCCACACTGAGTCTGTAACGGGAGCACTTTACCTTGACCTTACAGTTACGTAGATCAGTTAATCCTCCAATTGTCTTTTATGGATTCTTGAAAATTTCGACAGTGAATCAGATAGGATCAATTATTGTGAGACCAACAGCAAGATAAATTATCACACACATTATTTCAAATTCGCGTGCATTCTTGGACTTCATCAATCAGTACTTAAGTAGAAGTGTAACAAGATTTGTGTCTTCTTAGTACAAAGTCCCTAAAATTAACACATATGATCTGTATTTGTTGAGTCAACAGTACAAGAGTACGTAAGTACGGAGTACTGTGTCCGATAACATCAGGTTTTGGCAGTACGCAGGCCATATATAACATTAAAACCATACCCATCACCAGCAGCAGTTACTTCAGTTTGTTTCATTCTGCAATAATACCACGCTCTTCATCTCTACTCCTGGGGGTGTTTTCGTCATTATGTTATCAAACTTAAACATTATATTTCTATATGTACACTTTCCGAAGTTTCTCAGTACCGAAATCTTCGTACACTCAACAATTTTTATATGCGACCTGATACAGCCCGTACTTGGTTCGATCCCAAGAACAGGTTCTGTTTACGTAGGAAGATTAGTACTCCGGCATGTTGATCTAGTTACGCGTAAGAGACGTGTGATTAGGGACGTTGTACAGCATGCTTATTCCCTTCCCCGAAAATATTCCCTTAAGAACGAAGGACTTAAAGCTACTGAGTTACAAGAGTAGGCTGCAACCCTGCTGTGTACCGCTGCTGTGCAGGCTACCAACCAACCGAGAGGTGAGCGACCAGGTGCACCCTTCTTCATTAACAGTTAGCCTCTTTTTGTTCAGAAATTACTCTCTACGCCCCTGCGTTTCTGTACAGTTTAGAAATACTTGAATGACGTTCTAATCATCACAACACAGAGGGCATCATTCTACATTATGACGTAATGGATACTACAAGCCCCGCCCATCCCATTCTTCTGGTTCTGATTTCCCGAACAATATTGGGTGAGGAGTACAGGTAATTAATCACCTCACTATGTAGTTTTCTCCACTCCCCTGTTACCTCGTCCCTCTTAGGCCCAAATATTCTCTTCAGCACCGTATTCTCAAACACCCTCAGCCTACGTTCCTCCCTCAAAACCATACAAAACAACAGGCAAAATTCTGTTAAACTGCTGTCTGGATTTTCGGTTAAGTATGATATTGGGAATTTCCACTAAAATTTGTCTAAATATCTAATTTAATTTTAGTTCACATCGGCCCCTACTGCACACGAAAATCTATCTAATGTTATCGAATTGCCAACAAACAAGTAATCATACAGAAACTTTCCGAACTTACAGTATATTTATTTATTCGTATATTTAAGACACAAAGTGTTTGACAGAACATGTTAGTCAAGTGGTCAGGATTCTGCTGCTTATCCGGATGCTCAGGTTCAAACTTTCGGGATGTTCCCGGTTAAAACCTCGACTGCAGAATGCTATACTGACTATTTTCATGTTCTCCCCTGCACTTCAGGCTGGGTTCCGAGGTAGTACCTGAGGTGTGGGCCACGACCGCTGCTTTCCACGTCCTTTCGAAATCGTAGTTCACTATTCATTCTACCATTGAAAGTTACAATCCGTTGAGTGAATTATTGACACTGAAATTGTCCGTCTTCGGGCGGCTTTTCGGTTTAACCTTGCCTTGCGTATGATGCACAGAACAGACGGCAACAGGATAAAAGTGTTGGGTATTATAATGGCTTCAAGTACCAATAACTGTATAATTGAATAATTGTTTGTCTTTCTTTCATTAAGGAATAACCAAAGTTTATGCGATCAAAACGCCATCTGTGTGACACTACAAATTGCTTTTGCACCAGTTTATCGATTTTCTCTTAATTTTGTATTGGTGTTCGTCACGGGGCCAACCAACGCTGCCCTTTATTATTTCCAACAAATAGCAGCCTATTGACAAGGCGGGCGCGAGAAAGTGTGATCTCGGGGGAAGACACAAGCAGGCATTCATGTAGGATGTTGAAAATGTTGTGATACAACACCTTCGAAAAAATACAAGTGTTCTTTGGGATTCTGACGACAGTATGTAACATTTGGAACAATTTAATTGAATTTAATGCCTTTTCCATCATTCCATGTTAAAAAATAACAACATTTAGTGGATAGGATCGGTCCAAGACTTCAGAGAAAGAATAAATGAATGCCCTCTCAGTGGGCCCCGAGAGGTATAACTGTTTTCACCACATGTAATCTCAGGAAGCCTACCGATTCTGTTCGCAAAACGAAGTTTTTTTTTTTTAAACAGGACTTTGGAAAAATACCACAATGTAATTATTTTTAATCGTAATTTTGTTACCGCAATTTTGTTAAACGTAAAACAAACTGGTGACTGTATGAAATTAGTATTTAGCACTCAGTTTTGTGAAGATAATTTAATGGGACAGTATTTTCCCGTTCGGTCGTTAAAGTTTAATGAAACGCTCTAGGTAGATACTGAAATCTGTTAGAGAGGCAGACATGAGCGAACCCACATCTTTGTGAAAATATTATGTAAACAGTTCAATAAGGCAAATATTAATAACATTCTGCAATAATGTAAACTTTCATGACAAATAAATTCACTGAGGTATTTTGTAGACACAAAGTGCTTGGGCACGAACCAGATGATCGCCGCCCAAGAGGAATTTAATCCATTAACAAAAGAGCCTCCCATTACATCTACTTCAGCTAAGTGATTCCTGCATTTTCGGTTATGCGATAACATTTCTTAGGCCTATGAATATCTCATCTCCCAATATGAGCTACATAACCTGCGTGTTTTATGTTCTTTGACATAATCACTGCAAAAATGTTTTCCACTTAGGATGAGTTACAAAAGTCACATCACATAAAACTACGTATACTGAAGGTCATTACATACGCGATGGAATAACACAGCATGCTGGACTGAATGGCATCATTCAGTACCAGAATTTTATCTGCTGGGTTTTAACCACTCCATGCTCCTTCATTATCTACTGTCGTTCCCAAATATGATATGTATGAGAGCAGATAAAAAAAATGGCACGTGTATATAATGTTCTCTCTTGCACATTCCAGACAAAGCTTTATTTATTTATTTATTTTTACTACCAGATAATCTCAGCATTGGTTGCCGCGTGGAGTATGGTTTGGGTATTAATTTGACAACAGAATAAGCCCTACTCCTAGACCTTGAAAAATGATGATGCAGAATTTCTTAAACTTATACTTTATCGAAAGACTGTCATGTATGCGATTAGTATTTATCATTCTGTTTTTTTTTTTAAAGGAAGAACGTAAGAAGATAGTATTGCAGTAATGTGTCTGTAGATCGAAGAGATTGTGAAGTTGATCTGAGTGTCAGGCCGAAAGTATGGTATTCAATATGACGGAAATTTGTCTCCTGGCCTTAAGATATTACTTACGATATGCATAAGGAAAGTTTCTCTTGAGCCAATGAACATGTACTGATATGGGAACTCCAAGACAGAAGATGATGTTTTTCTTATTTTCCATGTCGCCATGCCAGATATACGCAAGGATCATAAGAGGTAACAGGACCCAATGGTTCAGAACTGCTAATAAGAAAACCTGTCACTGTCACAGTCCTGAGCCGGTGCCAACCACCTCGAAGCCTCACACCCTGATTCCCTTAGATTCGTCTTAACGGCTTCCGTTCAAGGTCACCTGCTGGTGACCTTGTCACCAGCAGGCAACATCATCGGTGCATTATACCACAAGCTGTAAACACAGTCTAGTGCCCCTGTGGATGGGCGAAATTATCGCCCGAAACATTTTGAGCTCATTGAAATTACTAATAAATTGCTATTGTTGAATCTAGTTGGTTGTTTGTATTATTGTATCTAAGAGGCACGGTCACACAAACAAATTTGTTTCCAAAGACAGAATTCGCCAAGGAGTTACTGAGCATGTGAAATTGATGAACACGTAATTTTAGTTTTCCTTGCGTCCGCGAAGAAAAATGACGGGAGGAAGCGTATTTTCCAACTAAAGTTCTGCTTACACGCAAAGTATACTGCAAATCCTTTCCTGCGATTTTGAACCTTGTATTGGCCTTTATGTTCTACCAGCTTTAACGTAGGTGAATGAAGCCAAGAAATGAAACCCTGTTGTTATTCTACCCCCATTTAGCAAGACTTTCTTATATGTAGTTATGAACATGTAGTCCAGATGGTAGTGATGGCCGAAAATAGAATGTCGTTATGAGACAACAGAGAAGTACCCTAATGCTTCGTCGGTTTTGCAGCCCTGAGTTTTGCAGAGACAACTTATCCCCGTACACTGGCAAATCTTAACTCTATGAATGTCTTCCTAGAACTGTCAAGGAATAGATGTTCAGTAAAACTGTGATATGCAAGTATCCAAATTGTATAACCGTTGATCAACGAGAAGGTTTGTCTACTGAAACTGTAGCTATAGATGGAAACTGTCAAATTTAAGCTTACTAGTTCATAGCAATGTAAGTGGGAAAAACTACTACGTGTACACAGAAAAACGGCAGTATGGTGTTTACGTGGAAATTTGAAGTGTCCATCACTGTCTATTTTGTAACTGTCATATCACTAGATCAACAAATAATATATAATCATTTTATCGAGGCATGAATTTTTGTTGGGGTAAAAGGTCAATTATAGAAGGCTGTACCATGAAGGAAAGAAGCGGGATAGCGTGGTTGTTAGCATGGGTGTGTAAACTGAGAGGATTTAGAAAGAAAATAAAAAATGCTCCTTATGTTTACGCAACATACGATGCCATACATACATATTGCTGAGCTGTTCAGTAACCAGAAAACTGGAAAATGATTTTAAAAACATGTTGAACACGAAAGAGAAGTTAGAGTGTAAGAAAATACTGTGATGCACTAATGAAGCCGCTGTTATAGATCTGGGCAGATATTTGAATTAATAACTTAACTAATTAATCAACCGTTTTCTTGAAGATGCTCGAACATCTGGTCTTCGGTCTTCCAAGTTACCTCTTCCCGATTCTTGGGTACCTTATAGACGCGTAGGTTCACTTCGATTGGTCCACTCCTGCTATATGTCCTCCCCATCTCCACTTGAACATCTTCGCTCATGCAGCTGCTTCTCTTATGCTAGTACACCACTAACTTCAGGGCTTCGAACCTTGCCCTTCAAGGTCACTCCTAAAACCCCCCTTTCCGTTTTGCGTTGACAGAGTCCTATCATTTCTTTGTCTTTACCGGAACCAGTAAGTAAAGTAAGTTAATCATATTATGGAATCTACAAGTGGAACACTGACACAACCATTTATAACAATAAACTGGACAACACAATCCGTGATAATGAAAAACGAACATGTCTGTCTAATAATATACATTGCATTCAGGAAACAGAAATGTGATAAAGAAAAAACAAATATATTTAAAAAATCTTTACTAAAGAAATACAGCGTACAAGTACTGTAAAAACAAAGTTATATCAGTAATAAGACGGGCAAATGACACCATCGCAAAATCATTCAGAACGCAGCATCTTCTATATTATATACCACCAAAAATGATTTTTTCACTATGTAATAGTAAATATCCTGTATAAAGGTGAAACAAATGTAATAATAATAATAATAAGAAGAAGAAGAAGAATAATAATAATAATGTTACGTTCAGCCAAAATTTGACTGAGATAAATGTATATTTTTTGTTTAGTGTAGATGGTTCTTAGACATATTTGATTAAGTCTGTGTCTTTGATAATTTCTATGTGAAGTTCTAACATTCTTTACTTGCTAATTACTCATAAAACCTTCATGTTCAGGAAGCTAGGCACTAGCGGAAAAAAAGGTCCGCCCATGCGATACTTCTTCCTTTGCCTTACATAGTAACGAAATTATTCAACATTTCTCACCCTAAACAATGAAATGTCTTCAATACAACACTTTACTTCATGCAGAAAATCTTATCAGTACATTTTTAAGGAGAACGCAGTTCTCAATGCGAAATATATGGTGACACTAACTTTTCTATTAGATGCATGTTGTCTCCTAATATGAGGTAGTCGGCTTTTTCACGCTGTAACAAACAGTATTATATTTTTGCTGAACACGGAACTCACACAGTAGTCCTCGTGCACCCAACCATAGCACTTCATACACATTGGTCTCATTTCTTCCCACGCACGTCATGCGAAAACATTTCTGTGCAGAATAAGTACAGTCCATCTCCATCGCCTGCGTGAACAACAAGTCACGATTTTCAAATCACTTTTCCCTCTGCATTACCCTTCTACATTCACGTTTCTCTTGTTTCTTGAAGATTTTTTATGCTGTGAGACACAGTCTCATATTAGGAGCTCACAATCTCGAGTTTTAAATAAGAATTCAGAGCCAAGATTACCTTCGGAAGGACGAACAATCAGTATATATTATAGATCACTTTATGACCTGTGAATATGTGTAAATAAAACAAAAATCTGTATTTATCTTCAGAGAGAGAAACTGACGTGTACACAGCTACGTCTGAAACTGAAAAAATCTGATTCTGTTCCACGCATTCTCCCCTACAACACATAACTTCCGGTTGCTTACTGATAATTTTCAAGGTCCCGGTGAAGCAGTTTACATGGTTACCACCACACCTCAGCACTCACTTTGGTCAAAATTGAGATGACTCTTACTATACACTACCTTATAATAGGCTCCTTTGCCCTATCGGTAAAAGATTCCATATTGCAAGGGAATATAAATAGTCTTGTTCACACAATTAGTCACCAGATAAGGCAGCCTTCCCTTCAGTGAGCTAAATGGCGTACACTCTTTCGAAAAAATATTTTACCTTTTGATTTATGCAGATGTGAATCTATGCTCATCGTCCTCACGGAAGCCTATAAGTTTGGGATGTCTGAGCACAAAGTGTTGGGGAGATTCTTTGGATCTAACAGTAAGAGGCGGAAAGTAGCAGAAATTACATAATCATAATATTTATCACGTATTTAACTCAATATTATTTGGATTATCAAATAAATAACGACAGGATGCCAGGACTTTCAGTAAGATACTCGTTTAAACTGAGGGCTTATGCTGAAATTGCGGAGTACTATAACAATGCATCGAAAGCAATCCTATACAGACTGGAATCAAATATTTTATGACATAGTACTGTTGTGAACATAGTAATAAACTTACGGATGTCATAAAAATGACTAATAACTTGACCTGCAGATTTGCTATCAAGTTCACAAGAAACAGTCTGTTCAGTGGAGTAAGTAATCCCTTGGACATTAAACCAGAAGGCAACAACTACTGAACTGTTGTTTTAGGTCAATGTTCACTCTTTATGACACAAAAAACAAAGAAGTCTACAAGCTAAAAAGTAAACCCGCAACGCCTAGGTATCTAATCTGCGTGCACTACAAAGCTATCGGGCATTTGGTCACTTCCTTATTGCACTTGTTCGAATCATTATAGTAAGGTTTTCCTTATTTTTCTTATTCCGTTGTATTTTCGGTGACAGTTTCCTCTTAGATAAAAAGGTTCGAGGGACTTTTTATGTGACGTTATATGACAGCAATATGATAAAGTAAAGTGAAGAAAGGCATTAGCCTTTTAATGGGGAGTGGTTATTATATACAACCTACTACAACTGTTAAAAACTCGGTATTTCTCCCAAGTACTATACTTTGGCTTATATGTGATTCTAATAACAAATTGTGATTACTAGGCTCCATCGCAAAGCAGTTGCGAAAAGCGAATATTAGCACAAATATGTCTGTCCGTCTGACCGTCCACACGGAAGAAGACGACTCTAACCGGAAAGAGTTTCGTGAAATTTCACATTAGGAATTCCAAATCTTGTAAATAAAGCCAACTTGGTGCATATTTTTTCTTAGTATGTTTATTTCTTTTCTATACATGTTTCGGGAGACTATGTGCCCATCATCAGGAGAAACAACTGTATTTATGGGACACTTGGTACTTGTTATTCTGTATGGATGACTGCCTGGTATTCAGGATGCATACCAGACAGTCATCCATACAGAATAGCAAGTACCAAGTGTCGCATAAAGACAGTTGTTTCTCCTGATGATGGACACATAGTCGCCCGAAACATGTACAGAAAAGAAACGAACATACTAAGATAATATTGTGCACCAAGTTGACTTTATTTACAAGATTATGCAGGGATGCACGGTCAACAAAACACAATATTAGGAATTTCTACTAACATTTGTCGACACTTTGCGATTTCGGCCGAAACGGGGCAAAAATAGCACACACGCCATAAGAAAACCTACGCAAATTTACGAAAACATACTCCGTTATTGATTTTTATAATCGAGATACACTGTATTTTCTGTGAGGCACAAGATGAGGTCGAAGTGGCAGTTAGCAATCGAACTACAATAATCAAATATGATTATTATCCATCTCCCCACTGACGATATATTAGCGTGTGCGATATGTGGATTATGATTAACAGCTAAATCTGGTGAGAAGATGCGGAGAAATCTTGTAGCGTGTGTTGTGTAAAACGCGGGAAGACACATTTAACATACGCTCATTGGCAGTGTTTTTCTTCGTGTTATTCGCGAATATAACATATATGGAGATGACACAGCGAAAGCGCTAGTAGCTGTACGTTCGGCGCAAATTTTCTCTTTTCCTGCTAACTCATTGGTGCTTGTAGCAGAGATACAGTGCGTCTTCTGTGATGTAGAGAGCTCTTTTTGTAAAGTTGAGTTAAATTTTAAACTTCAAAATGCTGATCCGGTGGCGGGTCACTCTGAATTTGCTGGAGCGATCTGCTAAATGAAGAAATGTCAGTAAAGCCAAAAACGGAGCTCATTTCCCAATAATATCTGAAGGTTCTGACGCCAAGGCGACTTTTCGAATCTAGACAGCCACATGTTCAATGCATATCGGTACTCTTTACCTGGGGGAACATGGTTATAACCACTCACATAGTATACCTTGAATTGGGAATAAGAATTCCTGTAGCCGTATGTCGTCTGTGATACTTAGACACATCTTCAGCTTATCAGATTCCTACTGTTAAATGCCACCAATCTGTAGTGCCTCTCGCGGCGACGGTTCTTATTTAGACTTATTACCTTCCTAAAGAAGCTCCACAGTTCGTGCAAATTAGCAAGCTCGCGCTAGCGTCGTCTTAGCCTCAACAATTGCGACAGTGCTGCCACCATTCAGTTTTGGGTTTTCTAGGCAGATTAGGGACAACTGCTTTGTACAAAATTATAGGTAATGCTTCACACACACATACACACACACACACACATACATACATACATACACACACACATATGTATATATATATATATATATATATATATATATATATATATATATATATATATATATACTCTCACTTTTTATATTTTAATAATACTCTCTTATCCCGTGTATCTATTCGAACACACAGACGTGTTTTTGTGT